>Ga0105048_10001382_pt1 | contig 39438 bp, 26 predicted proteins | sample MAT05_FD_78382 | JGI IMG/M metagenome (GOLD analysis project Ga0105048, IMG submission 78382) | Freshwater microbial communities from Lake Fryxell liftoff mats and glacier meltwater in Antarctica - MAT-05 | ecosystem: Environmental > Aquatic > Freshwater > Ice > Liftoff microbial mat | place... | reverse complement strand
GCGATGTCCGCTTTGGCCATCGCCTTCGGAACCCTGGTCAGGTTGCCGCCGAACGCGATCGCCGAGGGGCCGAGAATCTCCCAACCGCCATCGGCGACTTGGATGTGACTGTCGCCTTCCCACGGTCGTTGGGCACTCGCCTTGCGGCCCGCATGCGCGATCTGCATCCCAGGCACGGCACCGTGTTCCTTCAGAAACTTCGTGATTTTGGCGAACTCGGCCACATGGGCATCGGACCAGATCCCGGAGCATCCCGGCGAGATGCGGCCTTCCGGCGAGACGCCACTGGCTTCGACGATCACCAGTCCGGCACCGCCGACCGCGCGAGAGCCGAGGTGGACGAAGTGCCAATCGTTGGGCATACCGTCGATCGAGGAGTACTGACACATCGGCGACACGGCAATGCGGTTGCGGAGCGTGATGGACTTGAGCGTGAACGGGTCGAGCAGACCGGGCATGGCAGGCACCTGACTTGGGAACGGGTACAGATTCAGTACGGAGTCGACGACCTGCACCTTACATGCCGATGCTGCGTCGGCAGGCTTCATCAAACCTTTGCATCGGACGGGTGCGGGTTCGATAGAACCTCGGGAACAAAAATCCTGAGGCCGCATTCATGATGACCCGACTGTCGGCGTGGCGCGGCGTCACGCTCTTGGCCCTCCTGTTCGGTTACGTCGGCTACTACCTCTGCCGGTCGAACTGGGCGGTCGCCAAGCCGCTGATTCTGGAAGCGTACAAGGACGAAGGACTGAGCATCGAACGCCTGGGGGACATCGAGTCCGCGGCGATTCTCTGCTACGCCATCGGCAAGGCGGTCAACGGCCCGGTGGCGGATCTCCTTGGCGGTCGACGCATCTTTCTGCTCGGTATGGTGCTATCCGCCATCGTCACGCTGCTGTTGGGCCTCACCGGTGGCGTCGCGGCGTTTCTCGTACTGAGCATGACCAACCGCTTCGTCCAGAGCATGGGCTGGGGTGGCCTGCTTCAGGTCGTCGGCAAATGGTTTCCACCGAAATCGCACGGCACGGTTATGGGAATTCTGTCCATGAGTTACCTGCTCGGCGATGCCTTGGCCAAGGCCTACCTCGGTCTGTTCGCCAAGGAGACGAACTGGGACGAAATCTTCTTCATCTCCGCCGGCTCGCTGGCAGTGATCGCAGTCGTCTGTGCGGTGGCGCTGAAGAGCAGCCCGTCCGAGGTCGGCTTGCCGGAACAGCCACCTCCGCCCGAGAACGTCCACGGAACCGACGAAAGCATGAAGCCCTCACTGATCCAACTGTTGGTGCCGCTGCTCATGAGTTCGACGTTTCTGTTGGTCTGCCTGCTCAACGGCGGGCTGACGCTGATCCGGGAAACGTTCCGCACCTGGACGCCGACCTATCTGGTCCAAGCTGCGGACCTGTCAGCGCGGGATGCCTCCTTGAATGCTTCGCTGCTGTCCGTGGCGGGCGCGGTTGCCTCCCTGTTCACCGGCATTTTCACCGATCGTCTGAACGGCCGGTACGGCCTGGTACTGGTGCCGATGCTGCTGGCGGCAACCGCCGGCATGATCTTTCTCTCCACCTTGGACCCGAAAGCCGACCTACGGCTGACGATCGCGACACTCTGCTTCATGTCGTTCTTCATCCTCGGCCCGTACACGCTCTGCTCCGGCGTCATGGCCCTTGGCCTCGGCGGGAAAAAGGGCGGTGGTACGGCGGCCGGGTTGATCGACACCTGCGGCTATCTCGCCGGCACACTCGCGGGTTCCGGCGTGGCCCGCGTCGCCGGCCGTTACGGCTGGAGTGCGGCTTTCGAGGTGCTCGCCTATGCCGCCGGGGCCACCGCGCTCGCGGCCATGCTGTACTGGGCCAATGAGATTCGACTGCGTCGGAGGATGCCGTGATTCGTGCCGCTCTGTTCGACGGCCCCGGCTTGCCGTTTCGGTTGCAGGAGTTGGAGAGTCGTACCGAGTTTCAACATCGGCTGCACGTCGATCTTTGCACGCTCTGCGGCAGCGACCTGCATACGGCCTTTGGCCGACGCCCCGGGCCGACGCCTGTCATTCTCGGTCACGAGATTGTCGGGACCCTGGAAACGCCCGGCGGGTTGTTCGACGCCGTCGGCGCACCGCTGAGCGACGGCACCCGCGTGATCCTCGGTACCTCAGCCCATTGCGGCAAGTGCTTTTACTGCACGCACGACTTGCCGCAAAAGTGCGAACGCCTCTTCAAGTACGGCCACGAAGCCTACGACCCCGAGGATGGCCCGGCAGGCGGACTCGCCACGACCATCGTCTTGCGACTCGGTTCCGTGCTGGCACGCGTGCCGGAGAGCTTGCCTGATGCCGTAGCCGCCCCGGCCGGATGTGCCGCCGCCACGGTCTTTGCCGCTTGGAACAAAGTGAAGGACGCGAAGCCGGAAACGGTCGTCGTGCTCGGCTTGGGCATGCTCGGCCTGACGGCGTGCGCGGTTGCCGCCGATGCCGGCTCGCAGGTGATCGGCGTCGATGTGCTTCCGGATCGACATGACAAGGCACGGCTGTTCGGCGCAAATGATTGCGTCAATCCGGACCGCCTGCCGGCGATGCTTCGCGAACGCACCGCCGGCCGGGGGGCCGACTTGGTGCTGGAATTCTCCGGCCGTGCTGAAGCGTGTCAGTCAGCCGTCGCGTCGGCACGGATCGGCGGCACGATCGTCTTCGTCGGGGCTGTGGCCCCGATTCCGCCGATTGCGATTGCTCCGGAACAATGGATTCGCCGCTGCCTGACGCTGATCGGTGTGCACAACTATGCCCCGCGAGACTTGGCCGATGCCGTTTCGTTTCTCACGAGCGCCCAGGGACGATATCCCTTCGCCGGTTTACTGGAGCGCGTCTACCCGCTGATGGACGTGAATCGGGCCTTCGCCGATGCAAATCGGGAAAGCGGAATTCGCATCGGCGTGAACCCTTGAAAGATTCCGGTACTCCGTCATAATGCCGTTACACCCGCCCGGGTGGCGAAATTGGCAGACGCGCCAGCTTGAGGTGCTGGTTCTCGAAAGGGATTGCAGGTTCAAGTCCTGTCCCGGGCACTGGATTCCACGTTGCAACAATTCCGCGAAGTGTCGCCGATTACGGTGATGCGTCTGTTTAGTCCTAAGACTCCGACACTCGTGACCGCCGGCAAGAGCTCATCGCGACATCACTTCGTCCAAGCTGTGAAATCCCACACGTTGACGGCTCCTAACCCGCGGGCAGTGACGTGCCGGCATTCGCCTGCGGCACAGCCGGCCAACATTGCCCAGGCTTCGTCGCTTAGTGTGACGCGGCCTGGTCTGCCGTTGCTCTCGATGCGGCTGGCGGCATTGACCGTATGGCCCCAGACATCGAAGCTGAACTGCGTCTTGCCGAGGATGCCGGTGACGACCGGGCCGACGTGGATGCCGACTCGTACGCTCCAGCCCGCCGGGTGATCGAGCGTATCCTTTTGGAACGCGAGACCGCATTGCAGCAGGGTCAGCGCCGGGTTTTCGACCGATTCCGCGATGCCCACAGCGGCCATGAAAGCATCGCCGATGGTCTTGATCTTCTGGACGCCGAGGCGCGCGGCCGAGGTCTCGAACTTCTCGATGAGTCTCTGTAGGAGCAGGATCACCGTCGCCGGGTCGTCGCGGTACTGTTCGGAGTAGCTGGTGAAACCGACGACATCGAGAAACAGGATGCCAACCAGTTCGTGGCTTCGCGGCTTGATGGTTCCGGTATTCTGCCACTCTTCGATGACGGCACTTGGGAAGATGGCGCGGACGAGTTCGTCGATCCGGGCCTGAAACTGAGTTTCGCGATCGCGCAGCCGCTTTTGCTCCAGTGACGCCGTGATGCGGGCGCGGAGCAGTTCCGCCTTCACGGGCCGCGTGAGGTAATCGACGGCTCCGGCGGAGATGCACGCCAGCACGGTTTCGTCTTCGCCCAGCGCGGAGACCATAAGGACGGGAAGGTCGCGGGTCGCGGGGTTGTCCTTCACCTTCAACAGCACTTCGGGGCCGGACATGCCGGGCATGAGCACGTCGAGCAGAATCAGATCGATCGGTGGGGAACGGAGTTCATCCAACCTCGCCAATGCCTCGACGCCGGAGGAGACGATTTCGACGGTGTGACCCTGGTTCCCGAGCATACGGGCGACGAGATCGCGGCCGTATTCGTTGTCGTCCACGAGTAAAATCCGGCCGGTCGGGGCGTCGGCCTTGCGGGTGGCCGCACCCCGCTGCAACTGTTGGAGCATCTGCCGCAGGGAGTCGTCCACCATCGGGGCCGAGTTCGGAGTCGCCTCGTAGTTGACGACCTGTTCGATCAGTTCAACGACCCGTTTGGCGGCCTGAAGTGTCGACCGCAGCGGTTCAGCCAGGACATCCGCGGCATCCGGAGCGGCAACCTCGCCGATGTCCTCGCAGGCTCCGATCACGTAAGCGGCAGCGCCGCGAAGATCGTGACGCAGGGTCTTCCTCGCCAAGCCGTCCAAGTTTGCCGTCAGTGTCGGGTCGGTGAGCTTCTCGACGAGGTGCAGCAGGTGGCCGGCACGATCGAGAATCTTCGCGGCGGACGTCTTCGTTGCCACGTCCGTCGTCGTTTCGGCCGCAGCAGCGAGGTTGCCTGCGTACTCCCGCAGCGCGTAGGCGGGAGCCGTCAGTTCCTGTCGGATGTACGCAGTCCACGCGGATTGGGCGAGAGTGTCGGCTTCGGGGAGAGGGGTCGAGGGTGTCATCCGGGATTCGCCAGAAGTGAGATCTTGTCGATCAGGCGTTCGAGGTCGACCGGCTTGGTTTCGTAGTCGGCGGCACCGGCGGTCACCGCGCGGTCGCGGTCTTCCTGCATGGCATGTGCCGTCAGTGCGATGACGGGAATGTGCCGCGTTCGATCTTCCGACTTGAGCATCTTCGTTGCCTCAAGCCCGTCGACTTCCGGCATCTTGATGTCCATGAGGATCAGTTGCGGTTGCTCCGCAATGGCGAGTGCCAGACCATCCTTGGCGTTGGTGGCGGAAAGGATGCCGAAGCCGCGGCGGGTAAGCCTTCGGGTAAGCAGTTCGATGTTATCCTTTTCGTCGTCCACGATGAGGAGTTTTATCATGGCGTGCGCGTCTCCTTAAGGGCGTCGTGGGCCGCCTGTCGCACGAAAGCGGCCAAGTTTTCGAATCGGGCCAGGTCGCCCTTCTCCAGGATACGATGCACGCGGCCGTTAAGCTGGTGGTAATCCTCGCTCGTCAAGTCCTTGGCGGTCAGGACGATCACGGGAATTTTGGCACCGGGGAAGCGGACGGCCAACTCCGTGAGAAAGCCGAAGCCGTCCAGTACCGGCATCAGGAGGTCGAGCAAAACCAATGCCGGCATTCGCGACGCGATCTTCGCCAAACCGTCCGCACCGTTGGCGGCTTCCATCACGGTGCGGCCGTCCAACTCCAGGAAGCGCCGCACCATCGCGCGGGACTCGGCGTCGTCGTCGACCACCAGCACCGGGGCTTGGCGGTCACCCGTCTGGTATCGCTTCAAGACGGAACTGAGTCGCGGCCAATCGATCGGCTTGGTGAGGTAATCCGCGGCACCCAATGCGAAGCCGCGACCGCGGTCGTCGACGATGGTGAGCATGACCACGGGAATGTCGCAGGTCTTCGGGTTTTCCTTCAACTGCGTCAGCACATTCCAGCCGTCCGTATCCGGCATCATGACATCCAGTGTGATCGCGGCCGGGTGCAGCTCAGTCGCCATGCGGATGCCGTCCGGGCCGGTGCGGGCGGCCACGACCTCGAATCCTTCCTTGTTCAGGAAGCGGGTCATCAGTTCCTGCACGTTCACATCGTCGTCGATCACCAGCACCGTGCCGCGATGTTCGCCGACGATGCCGTGGACGTCGGTGCGGGCGTCCTCCGTGGCCGAAATGCTGCCGGGCCGGAGCATCGGCTTAGTCGAATCCGGAGCCACGACGACGGCAGGCAGGCGGACGATGAAGTGGGACCCCTTACCGGGAAGACTGGTCACTTCAATGGGGTCGCCACCCATCAGTTCGATGAAGCTCCGCGTGATGGCCAAGCCGAGACCGGTGCCGCCCTGCTTGCGGGTCGTCGCATCGTCGGCCTGGTAGAAGCGCTCGAAGAGCCGGGCAACCTGATCGGCCGTCATGCCGTAGCCGGTGTCGGACACGGCGAACTCGATCATCGCGCGGCCGGCGTTGGTGATCCGGCGGACGTGGAGCGTGACGATTCCGTCGTCCGTGAACTTGAAGGAGTTGCTGAGCAGGTTGATGAGGATCTGCCGCAGGCGGAGTTCGTCCGCGATCATGGTGCCGAGATCGGCGTGGGCATCGACGACGAAGCGGTTGCGGTTCTTGTCCGCCAACGGGGCGACGAGCGTCTTGACGTCGTCCACGACCCGGGTCAGCAGGAACTCGCCGAGTTGAAGTTCCATCTTGCCGGCGCTGATTTTGGCGAGGTCGAGAATGTCGTTGATGAGGCCGAGCAGATGCTTGGCGGCGGCGAGAATCTTATTGAGGTCCGGCACCAGTTCGCCGCGGCCCGTGTCCTCGGCTTCCTCCTTGAGGAGTTCCGTATAGCCGGTGATGGTGTGCAGCGGCTGGCGCAGCTCGTGGCTCATGTTGGCCACGAAGGTATCTTTAGCCCGGGCCGCGTCCTCCGCCCGTTCGACGGCACCGATGAGCTTCACGTTCGCTTCCGCGAGTTCCGCCGTGCGAAGCCGGACGCGCTGTTCCAGCCCTTCGTTCATCCGTTGGATTTCGTCCTCGGCCGCCTTCTTCTGGGTCACGTCCCGGAAGATGCCGGTGATGGCGATGCGGTTCCGCAGTTCCACGGGACGCATGGTCAGTTCCAACCAGAAAAAGCTGCCGTCCTTGCGGCGACCGCGGACGGCGGACTGCACGCGGGCACTGCTCAGTTCCGTGTTGGAGCTCCTGGAGTCCAGCAGTTGCGAGGCCCCGTCGATCGTGTCCGGATCGTCCGCCAGCAGCGTGCGGATCTTCATGCCGACCAAATCTTCCCCTTGGGCGTAACCGAACATCCGCGACGCGGCCCGGTTGGCTTCCTCGATCACGCCGTCCGAATTGGCGACGACAATTCCTTCACCTGCACTTCGCAGGATCGCCTGCACCCGCACGGCGTCGTCCCGGAGTTTGGTGACCATCTTGTCCATCGATCTGGCGAGCTGAGTAACCTCGACGCTGCCGCCGCCCTCGATCTTGGCCTCGGCATTGAGGTCCGCAAGTTTGTCCGCGGTGCGGGCGAGTCGACGGAGGCTATAGGTGAACATGACGATGAGCAGGATGCTGAGCAGCCCGGCCCCCGCGGCGATCGGCAGCACTCGCGTCAGGATCAACCGCTCGAACTGGGTTTTAATGTCCTCGGAGAGTTCCTCCAAACTCGAAGCCACGATCAGCCGCGCCGGCTCGTCCTCGTCATTCGTGTCGAGCCGCAAATAGACGAGTTGCCCCTGAAACGACTTGCATTCGAGCGGGTCGATCCACTGCGTCGCGGCTCGCTTCGGCTTCCTGCTTTCGGCCCACCACTGATCGATGATCGCGCAGACTTCCAGAAGCGTATCCCGATTCCGGTGCGCGACTTCGATGTACTTCGATCGTTCTTCGACGATCCCGAACCGCAGGTCCGCGCCGGTTGGCTTGGTTTTGGCATAGTCCGCCAAGCTGCGATTCAATACGTCGATGTCGGCGGTCGACTTCAACGCGGTCAGCAGAGCTTCCCCGGATCCACCGCCGAAGTAGCCCTTGCGATAGTAGCCGCGAAGGTTCTCGTTGGTGATCGGCTGTTCGTCGGCACCGAGCTTGGATTGATCCGTCTCGATGCGGGCGCCGCCGTTGCGGATGAGCTTGGCGATGCGCAGGCCACGGGCCTCGTCCGTTTCGCCAGGTTTTGCTTGGGCTTCCTCAGGATAGTTCCAGGGAGTCGTGGCGGTCAGTTTGGTGCCGACCAGGTCATCCTTCGGGTGAATCAGGATCGTTTCGTCCGGTCCGAAGATGAGATATTGGTGCCGGGGCGAAGTGCTGCGGCGGTTCCGCATGACGCTGGTGAAGTCCACGACCATGATCGCGGCATGCGTCGGTTCTCGGTTTTCCCACTTGGCTGCCCTTGCGATGACGGCGCAACACCGGCGTTTGCCGCCGATGCTGACGAGCTTCAGGCTGGAACAATAGGTGGGCAGGGACCGCTCCCGGCTCAGCCGCTCGCAGGCTTGGCCCACGAGTGCCTCGAGTTCAGTGCCCGGTGGCTCGTTGAGAAGGTATTCCTGCGCGGTGACGCGATCCTCCTGCCCGGCACGTTCTTCCCGCTTCAACTTGACCAAATCGAATCGCAGCAATGAGCCCGCGAAAAACTGCCCGCGAAGCTGGGCCGCATTCTTTGCGTCGTCCCCTGGTTTCAGGGAAGCGTCATTCCAGCGTTGCTGGAGGGCCTCGAGTTTCTGCCGGGATTGGAACTTGAGTTCGGCCGGTGCGACGTGATTCAACTCGCGCCCGATCTTACCCAAGTCCTGCGTCAAGTAGTCGAATTCCTCACGCATCTCCACGATCCGCAGATTGCTTTCGTCCGCCAAGTCGATGATCTCGTGTTCTTCCAGGATCCGCCGGCCGTCCTGGAGCAGCAGCGCACTGGTCAGGTAGATCGGCACGACAGTTGAGAACAAGCCGAGCAAAGCGAATTGATGCCACAGTCGAAGCGTGCCGAACATGCGGAAGAGGCGATCGACGAGACCGAGCATGGAGCCATCCTTTGCTGAGCCGACACCGTTGTTCGCCACGCGGGTAATGAGGATTGTCGTCCTGAAGTCTCTCAGGTGCAAGTCAGAAAGCCCGCTCAACTTCGGGTTGACGGCGACGGCTGAGTTTCTCCACAATGGCGATCGGTCATGGAAGGCCTTGCCGCGGAGATGGATGCCACCATGTCGGATTCCGTCGTTACAGACCAATACTTGAATATCTCGCGACTCGTCGCCGAAGCCGGACTCGGGCAGGGCGCCGCGGGCTGGACCGTGTCCGCTCCGCTGGTGCGTTTTACGACCGGCTGCGAACTGTCTCCCGGCTGGTACGAGATTGCATTGGGTGTCGCGTCGACCGATCGCTTCGCGGTCCGCAAGCGCGCGGAGTTGGTGCTCGACGCCGAGGACGCATCCGCGAAACCGGCCCTGCGGGAATCGTTCGCTTGGAATCAGTCTTTTGCGGAGCGATTCGTCGTTCGGCTGGTGCGGCCCGCCTGTGGTGTGCGGCTTGAACTTCGCCATGCCGAGGGGACGATTCGGCTGACGGACTTTTCGATTCGGCCGGTCTCGCGCAGCGCCATCGTGCGGCGGGCACTGGCGGAAAAGATTCGACTGACTCTGGCGTACCGGTGCTTCGGGGCGGCTGTGCTTCGGGGCGGTCGGATGCTGATGCAGGGCCGCTTCCGGGACTTCGGCCACAAGTTGATGAAGGGGCTGAGCGACAGTCGGGCCATGCAGCTCGGCACCGTGGAGATCAGCGAAGTCAACGGCGCCTGGTGGCGCAGACACGCTCTGCCGACTGAGGAGGCCGGCCGCATCCGCGGCCTCGTCGACGCCATGGCCGAGCCGCCGCCTCTTTCGATCGTGTTGCCGATCGAGAATCTGCAACTCGACCCGGCGCGGCTGTCCGCCCACTCGGTGCGTCGGCAGTTGTACCCGCATTGGCACCTCTACTTGGCCTGTTCCGGCGGTCCCGAGTTGGAGCCGCACCTCGAACGATTGTTGGGCAACGATCCGCGCGTGACCATCCTGCGGGTGCCGAAGTGGGCGGGCCGCACGGTGGCGATGTCCCGCGTCGTGACGATGTGCGAAACCGATCGGTTGCTGGTGCTTCCGCCCGGTGTCGAACTGCAGGAGCACGCCCTCTATCACTTGGCTGCCAAGCTCAAGACCGGCGAAACGGACGGCCCCTTGGGCTGCCGGATCGCAGCACCGTTCGCCCAAGCCGCGGCCGCCGCTGCCCAAGGCGTCTGGCTGACGCCCACCCGACTGCTCTCCGATGTGCCGCCGACCGGCGTATCCACGACGGTACTCGCGGAATGGGCCGGAGCGGCGCAAGGTGAACTGCTGGAGCCGATCCTCGCTCACCCCATCGACGACCGCCCGCTGATCGATCGGGCTCGGGTGGGGAAAGTGCCGGTGGTCCGCGGCAAAACGCTCTGGCTCGGCGCCGATCTGCGCGGCCTCGGCGGCTACGACCACGTGACCTATGCTTTCCTGAAGGGATTGCCGAGCGCCGGCGCGGAGTTGCGTCGCCACCAGATTTCGTCGATCCGCCCGGATCTGGTTCCTCCCGTACTGATGCCGATCATGTCCCCGCGAAAACCCGGCGATCCGCAACTCGTCGTCGGTCCGCCGTTTCTGGTGCCCCGCTTCGGCTTGGATCAAGCCTCCGCCGTGTACACAATGTGGGAAACGGACGAACTCGACCCGGTCTGGATTCCCCTGCTCAACAAAGCGGGCCTGATCGTCGTCCCCAGCGATTGGCAGCGCCAGGCCTTCCGCACCAACGGCATCACAGCGCCGCTGGCCGTGGCACCGCTCGGCTTCGATCCTCTGATCTACCATCCGCGGAACGATTTCCCGAAAATCTGTACCTTCGGCACAGCCGGGGCACTGGCCGCGGGTGGCTTGCGGAAGAACGCCCAGTGGGTCATCGACCTGTTCCGCAAAGCCTTCCCGATCGAAACCGATGTCAAACTCCGCATCAAGATCTCCCCCGGCTCGCCCGGCATCGAGACTTACGACGACCCGCGGATCGACGTGCTGAGGGCGGTGTTGCCCAACGCCGAGTTGGCGGACTGGTATCGCTCCCTGACGGCCTACGCCAACGGCAGTTTCGGCGAAGGCTTCGGATTGCATCTCATCGAAGCGATGGCATGCGGCCGGACCTTGGTCACCCCATGCCACAGCGGTTTGACGGCCTTCTTCGACCCCAGCCTCGGCTATGCCGTCGATTACAAACTGATCGACGCCCGCAACGAAATCTACCGCGGTCGCTGGGCGGAGCCGAATCCGGATTCGTTCGTGGCGCAACTGCGGACCGTGTACGCCGACCAAGCCCGTGCGGCGGCACTGGGTGAGGCCTGTGCGGCACGAGCCAAGGTCTTCACCTGGAAGGCCTCGGGCAAGCAGTTGGTGCGGGTGCTGCGCGAGCACGAATTCCTGGGCGAGGGTACATCGTGAGAATCGGCATCGCACTCCCCACGCTTGCAGACGGCGACGCCGTGGGCAACGACGTTTTCGGCATGACGAAAGTGCTCCGCAAGGCCGGGCACGACGTGCAGTTCTTCGCTTGGCAAAGCCGGGTCGCCGAGCCGGTCAAGACGCCGGAAGACCTGCCGCGGACGTTGAACCGAGCGGACGACGTCCTGATTTACCATCACTCGATCGGCTGTGATTGGGCTGTGAAGGCTGTGGAGAAATTCCCCGGCCGGGCGATTGTGAAGTACCACAACGTCACCCCGCCGGCGTTCTTCAAGTCGCTGAACAAGGAAATCGCCAAGGGTTGCGAGCAGGGGTTGCGCGAAGTGACTCGGCTGGCGAAGTCGAATGCCGTCGTGTGGGCGGATTCCGAATTCAACGCCCTGGACTTCCGCCAAGCCGTGCCGGGTCGTTCGGTTGAAGTTCTGCCGCCGTTCCACCATGCCGAGCAACTCTTCAAGGTGGAACCGGACTATCGCGCGGTGCAGGGGCTGGACGACTGGGCCACGAACATTTTACTGGTCGGCCGGCTGGTGCCGAACAAGAACATCCCGCTTGCGGTGCGGGCTTTCGCCGAGTTTCGCAGGCGTTACGAAAGTCGCGCCCGGCTCATCGTCGTCGGCGATCGACCGGTGCCGGAGCATGCCGCCGAGGTCGATGCGGTGCTCGCGGAAACCGGCCAAGCCAACCACGTCATCATCACCGGTAAGGTGACCGTGCCGCAGCTGAAGGCCCTGTATCTGATTGCCGATTGCCTGCTCGTGACGAGCCTGCACGAAGGCTTTTGCGTCCCTCTCATCGAGGCAATGGGCCTGATGCTGCCGATCGTTGCCGTGCCCAATGCCGCAATTCCCTTTACCGGGGGCGACGCGGTCTTCTACACATCCGCCGACCCGGCGACTATCGCCGCGGTGCTGCAGTCCACCATCACCGGCCCGGACTCGCTGCTCGCCAAAGGCCGAGGCCGCTACCGCGAGCACTTCTCGGAAGCAGCCTTGTCCGCCCGGTTTGAAACGCTGTTCGCCGAGGCGGTGAAGTAACGACGATTCGCGCTCCGCTCCGTAGTGATGGTACTGTCCATCCCACCCAAGCGGAGCCTCTCTCATGCCCACGCGACTACTCGGCTTACTCCTCATCACCGTAGCGCCCCTCGCGGCGTTCGGGCAGGACGCGCCGCCCAAGGGAGAAGTTCTCAAGTTCAGCTTCGAGAAGTCCAAGATCTTCCCCGGCACCGTGCGCGATGTGTCGGTCTACATCCCCAAGCAGTATGACGGCAAAACCCCGGCGTGCGTCTATGTGAATCAGGACGGCGTGCAATACAAGGCCCCCGAAGTCTTCGATCAACTCATCCACGCCAAGGAGATGCCGGTCACCATCGGCGTGTTCGTGATGCACGGCCGCGTCAAGGCCCTCGATGGGGCCGCTGCCTTGGATCGCTTCAACCGCTCCTTCGAGTACGACGGTCTCGGCGATGGCTATGCCCGATTCCTCCTCGAAGAACTCCTTCCGGAAATCGAGACGATGAAGGCGACCGATGGCCGGGCCATCAAGCTCTCCAAGTCCGGTAACGACCGCGCCATCGGCGGCGCGAGCAGCGGGGCGATTTGTGCCTTCACGGCGGCCTGGGAACGGCCGGAGTCCTTCAGCCGCGTCTTCAGCGCGATCGGTACCTACGTGGGGTTGCGCGGCGGACACAACTACTCCACGCTGATCCGCAAAGTCGAACCCAAGCCGCTGCGGGTCTTCCTCGAAGACGGCAGCAACGACCTGAACATCTACGGCGGCGACTGGTGGATGGCGAACCAAGCCATGGAGCGAAGCCTGAAATTCGCGGGCTACGAAGTTGAACATGCATGGGGCGACGGCGGCCACAACGGCACTCACGCGACGAAGATCTTCCCGGACGTCATGCGGTTCCTTTGGAAAGGCTGGCCGGAGCCGGTGAAGGCGGGCGCCGGTTCCCCGCAGATGAAGGACCTGCTCATTCCCGGGGAAAGTTGGAAGGTCGTCGGCGAAGGCTACACCTTCACCGAAGGCCCGGCGACCAACGCGAAGGGTGAGATCTTTTATTGCGATGTTCCCAAGTCCAAGATCTACAAGTTGGACGAGCAAGGCAAGCCGCTCGAATGGTGTGCGGACAGCAAGCGGACCAGCGGGCTGGCCTTTGGGCCGGACGGTGCGCTGTACGGCTCCGGCGGGCAGGGCATCCACAAGTTCAGCGCGACCGGCCAGGCGGAACTCGTCGTCGGCGGCTTCTCGGCCAACGACATGGTCGTCACCCACACGGGTGCCATCTACGCCACCAACCCCGGTGTCGCCGGGCCGGATCGCAGCCGCCTGCAACTCGTCGTCGGCGGTACGGCCAAGTCCGTCGATACCGGGTTGGGTTACGCCAACGGCGTGACGACCTCACCCGATCAGTCCTTGCTGTACGTGGCCGACAGTCGGTCGCACTGGGTCTACAGCTACCAGATCCAGAAGGACGGCACGCTGGCCCACAAGCAGAAGTACTACCACCTCCACATGCCGGACACGGCGGACGAAGCGTCCGCGGACGGCCTGAAGACGGACACCCAGGGCCGCCTCTGGGTCACCAGCCGCATCGGCCTGCAGATCTGCGATCAGGCGGGGCGGGTGAATGCCATCGTTCCCACGCCCAACGGCGCTTGTTCGAACCTGACCTTCGGCGGCCCGAAGTTCGACACGATCTACGTGACCGCGAATCAGAAGGTCTACAGCCGCAAGGTTAAGGCCATCGGCGCTAATGCCTTCGCCGCCCCAATCAAGCCGAAGGCGCCGGGACTGTGATCACGTGGGAATGCGGAATGCGGACAAGGATGCGACATGTTTTTCAGTCTGCATTCCACATTCCACATTCCAAGTTTCTTACCGGTTCGGCTACCATGGTGCAGAGATGTTCCGGCTCGTCGGAGGTGACATCGTGGTCCGGCCCATCGTTGCTGTTTCGCTGCTCTTGATGTCGGCGCACTTCGCGTTTGCCGGCATCCAGGACACCGTACCAAGTTTGGTGGAGGAATTGGTCCGCAAGCTTCGCGACCCGGACTTCCGGGTCCGCGAGAAGGCGGGCGAAGCTCTATGGCGGCTCGGCGCTGCGGCCGAGCCGGCCCTTCGGCAAGCTGCGAAAGCCGCCGACGCCGAGACGGCCGAGCGCGCCAAGGAAATTTTGTCCCGCTTCGATGCGGGCAACTATCCGGATACTCCGCCGGAAGTCAGCGCGCTGCTTCGCGACATGCGTAGTCCGAACTTCCCCAAACAGATCGCAGCGTTTCGCAGCCTCGTCCGCATCGGGCCGAAGGCCATGCCCGGATTGCGGGCCGCCTTGCGCAGCGACATGGGCAAGGATGTGCGTCCTCACTTTTTTCAGGAAGTCCTCCGCGTGCTGCGTGAGGAAGTGCCGCTACGACTGGCCGCGGGCGATGACGACGGCGCCTTGGACCTGCTGACGCTCCACAGCTATGGGCCGGTTCACGAAGGCCTGCTCGATTACGTCGTCGAGCTTGAGCGTCGCGGGAGACTCGATGCCGCCGCACGCGAACTCGAAAGCCGCGGTGCCCCGGCGGAAGCGACCCAAGCCGCGCGGCGGACGCTGATCTTCATTCGACGCGCTCAAGGGAAGCACGACGCGGCGGTGAAGGATGCCGAGGCGATTGAACGGAATGATGCTGGCTTTCAGCCGGTCGTGGATGGATTGTTGGAAGACCGGCGCGACTGGAAGTCGCTCGCGACTCGCGCAACGCCGAATGCCAACAGCTTTGAAGGCTTGAAGGCCTTTCGACTGCGGAACGCGGGCAGAACTGCCGAAGCCGATGCGATTCTTGATGCCCAGGTGGAATCCGAGACCCGCGATGTCCAGCGCAACGGCTCCGTCGATTCGGCCACGTTGGCATTGCTGATGAACGACCGCACCGACGACGGCCTGAAGCGGATGGCGACGATGCGGAACTCACCGCAGATTCTCGCCGACATCCAAGCCGCCAAGATGCGGTTCCGCGACGCGTTGTCTCTGCTGGCAGTCGACGACGGGAAAGATGAAGCCGTCGATGCGTTCACCGCGCCGCTGGCCGTGATTCGGCGGGCGCGCATCCTGCACCAACTCGGCGATCGCGACCGCGCCGGCAAACTCTTCGACGGCATCGCCGCCACTCCACCCGGACCCGACGGATTCCGCATCGACGTACTCACGCAACTCATCCGCGCCGAGGTGCGGTGCGGTCGCTACGACCAAGCCGCGGCGCACTTCGGCACCGTCACGCAACTGGGTACCGATGGTCGCCGCATGGGGCAGGATGGTTACGAGCTGCTGTTTGAAGGCGATTCCGAAGCGGCCCAGTCTTTGTGGTGGCTTTACGCCGAAGAGAGCCGCATCAGTGGCGGCGCGGTGATGCTCAAGATCCGCCGGCTCGTCCGCGGCACGGCGTCAGCTGAAGAGTTTCGCGAAGCGAATGCAAAGTTTGCGACCCTGCCGCCTGGGATGTCCCCCTTGGCTCGGGCGAACGCACAAGCGACCGTGCAGCTGGCGGCAGGCAAGTCCGACGAGGCCATGCGGACGCTGACGGCCGCCGCGGATCAAGTTCCAGCTCCGAAACCCGGTGTGCCCGCGATCCCGGCCGCGACGCAAGCCTCGCGGGCCTGGGTCTTCGGGACGGATGAATCGTTCCGCTTCTGGATGGACTTGGCCGATCTGCTCCACGATCGCGGTGACGACCGTGCGGCACTGCGGTATCTCGGCCAAGGGTTGCTTCACCATCCTGGCCAGCCGATTCTGCTTTACCTTTCCGCGCGGTCGCAACGCAGGTTGGGCCATACGGCCGAAGCGGACCGTCTGCTGGCAGTCTCCCATCGCGTGCCGCTCGGCAACACCCGCCTGCGCGGCCGCTTTCTCGAAGAACTGCTCAACCGCGGCGACGCGGCCGAGGCGAAAGTCGAGGCCGAGCAGGTACTCCGCTCGGCCTGGCTGATGGAGACGTTCATCGGCAACGTCTGGAATCAGGTCGGCCGCACGGCCGTGCTGAACAAGGATTTCGCAGCCGCCCGCTTCGCCTACGCCAAGGCCATCCACTATTTGCTGCGGACGCCCGGCATCGCCTATGTCGAAGGGACCGGTTACTTCAGCGTGCCCATGAATCTCAAGGTCTACTCCGTCCGCGAACTGCTCGCCGCAGGGAAGGTCGACGAGGCGGTTGCACAGGCCAAGGCCGTCATTGCCGAGTCCCCCGCCTCGACGGATATGGTCATCGCCGTCGTACCGAAGCTCGAAGCCCTCGGTCGCAAGGCGGATGCGGATGCTCTGTATGAGGCGTCGAGCAACGGTTTCCGCAAACTTCTGGAGGAATATCCGAGCTGCAGTTGGGCGGCCGCCCAAGCGGCTTGGCTCGCAGCCGGTTGCCGCCGCGAACTCGATGCGGCTTTGACGGATGCGTCATCCGCATTCGAGCGCGAGCCGCACATTCGGCTGCACCGGGAAGTTTTGGCCGAGGTGTTGTTCCGACGGGGCAAGCGGGCCGAAGCTGCCGAGTTGATGCGCGGCCTGATCCGCGACGACCGCCGCAACATCGTCTTCAGGCGGCAACTCGATCGCTATCTGAACGGGGACGTCACGTCGCCGCTGCCGGACATGGACGATTGACGCGGGTTCCATTTGCGCTACGTGATCGTGCGGAGCGTGTCCTATGCTTGCGGCATGCGAGACGATGATGGATTCCTGACGCCGATCTGCGAACGGCCGGACGATGACGCTCCGCGGCTGATCCTTGCCGATTGGCTGGATGAGCAGGACGATCCGCGCGGGGAATTCATCCGCGTCCAGATTGCCTTGTCCAAGCTGACGGCGCACGATGTCCGCAGGGCCGACTTGGTGCGGATCGAAGGCCTGCTGCTCGGTCGCCATGCGGATTTGTGGGCCGAGCCGTTTCGCGGCTTGGCGACCGGTCCCGTCTTTCGTCGCGGTTTCGTCGATGAAGTGAAGGTGACCGCTCGGCAGTTTCTCGCCCGGCCGAAGGAGCTGTTTGCCGCGGGGCCGATTCGTCGCGTGCACATCCTCGATGCCGCGGGCCGGTTGCCGACGGTCATGGCCTCGCCGTTTCTGGAACGGCTGCGTGGCCTGACGATTTACGGTCAACACCTGCGCAGCAATCTCGCCCAAGCGGTTGCGGATTCGCCGTATCTCGGGCACCTCAAGTCGCTGCATTTGGGCCGCAATCAGATCGGCGACTTGGGAGCCTTGCGGCTGTTGGCTCCGACCAACTTCCCGAATCTCGAAGACCTGGATTTCAGCGAAAACGAATTGAGCGAACGCTTCGGTCATGCGTGGGCCGAGCAGCGCGGCGCGACCGCGAATCTGAGTCGATTGGAACTCGGCGGCAATGCCCTCGGGCCGACTGGGGCCGTCGCCGTCGCCGGGTTTGCCGGCCTTACCCGCCTCGGCTTGGCGGGTAACCGCGTCGGCGGCCCGCGCTTGGCATCGGCTACCAATGCGGCAACGCTTTTGTCGCCGACCGTCATCGACTTGTCCGGCAACGGCTTGGGGCCGGAGGGCTTGGCCCGTCTGCTCGATGCCCCCCGGCCCACGGGCGTTCTCGATCTCGACCTCAGCCGCAATGATCTCGGCGACGATGGCCTGAGTCTCCTTGCCGCCGCACCGGCGCTTTTGGGCCTGCGAAGTCTGCATCTCTCCGGCAACGGCATCGGCGATGCGGGGCTGCGAACCTTGGCCGCGTCTTCCGTGTTTCGCCGACTCGGATTTCTGGATGTCAGCAACAATCCCATCGGCGACAACGGTTTGCGGGCCATCCACGATTCCCGGGAACTCCGCAGCCTCACACGGCTCATTTACCCCGGCATCGGCGTTTCATTCGCCATGCGGATCTCGCTGGAACGCAAATTCAATCCGGACACGACCGAAGCCTTCCCGCTGATGGCGTCGACATGATTCAACTCCGATCGGCCTCGGCGTAGCGGGCGAGGATATCGTCCTTGAAGACTCGACGCACCTTGCGTTTGCCGATGCGATCGATCAGAAACGGTGCCCAACGGTTCAGCGCGATCAGAAGAAGTCCACGAGGCGTCAGCGATATTTCCGCGGCATCGGCTGCAAGGGCATCGAGCGTCCGCCGGGCAACAGTCTGCGGGGACATGCCGCGAAGGTGATCGAGCTGCACGCGAGCTTTGCGCTCGAGCAGATTCTTGCTGAAGTTCGTCTGCGTCAGGCCCGGATTGACGACGAGCACGGATACCCCGAAGCGATCCAACTCCGCCCGGAGAGCGTCCGACAATCCTTGGATCGCAAACTTGCTCGAACAGTACAGGCTCCGCCCCGGCCAACCGCGACGACCGAGGATGCTGGAGATGTTGACGACCGCCGGCGTGCGACCGACTTTGAGTGTGGGAAGGAACAGCCGGATGAGTTCCGCCGGGCCGAAGTAGTTGGTCTCGAAGATCCGTCGCAGGCTCTCCGGCTCACTTTCCATGAAGTGCCCGGTGGCGCCGATGCCCGCATTGTTCAACAGCACATCGACCCCGCCGAAGCGGTCCTGCATCGCCTGCAGCATCGCAGCCCGATCGGTGGGCACGGTCACATCCGCGGAAAGAATTTCAATGCCCGGTACCTCGGCCTTCAAGGCTTCGAGGTCGGCCTGTTTGCGGGCGGTTGCCAGGACCTTCATACCGCGTGCGGCGGCATCGACGGCAATGGCTCGGCCGATGCCTTCAGAGGCCCCGGTAACGACGATGCGCAAATCCTTCAAGTCCCGTCGTGGCATGTCTCATCCTTGGGCCGAGGTGGGAAGCGGATAGGATAGCAGCCTGAAACGACTTGCCCAAGTGAGCGAGACCGAGCATGACGCGAACGACCTTCCGCAACGTCGAGCTGATTTGCCCAAACGGCGCATTCCCCGGAATGAACATCAGCCTTGAAGGCGATGCGATCGCGGAGTCCGAAGGAGACGTGGGCGGCGTCATCATCGATGGCGACGGCTGTTACCTGACGCCCGGCTTCGTCGATCTGCACGTCCACGGCGGTGGCGGCGCGGACTTCATGGACCTGACGGCCGATGCGTTCCGCACAGTGGCAGAGTGTCATGCCCGGCACGGCACGACGGCACTGACGCCGACATCGACCGTCGGGACCAAGGAGCAGTACCGCAAGTTTTGCGAACTCAATCGCGACCTCAAGGGCACAGCGAACGGTGGTGCCCGCTTCCTCGGCGGGCACTTGTACGGTCCCTACTTTCGGCCGGAAGCGAAGGGTTGCCACCCGACAGGCGACTTCCTCGATTCGTCGGACCTGGACGCATTCGGGGAACTCTTTGCGATCGGCGGGATCCGCACGCTGACGATCGCGCCGGAGTTGCCGGGGGCTGAGGCGTTGACGCGGATTGCCGTTGCAGCCGGCATGCTGGTCACCGCCGGGCACAGCTATGCGACTTTTGTGCAGATGGAAGCGGCCGTTAATTGGGGTGTCTCCCACATCGATCATCTGTTTTGCGCCATGTCGGACCGGGCAAGGCTTCGCGTGACGCAGTCATTCCCGATGCGGGCCGGCGTGATGGAAGCGACATTGGCCCACGACGAGTTGACGACTGAAGTGATCGCGGATGGCGTTCACCTCGATCCCGGACTGCTTCGCTTCGCCCATCGGATGAAGGGAACGGAACGGCTGGCCCTCGTGACCGACAGCATGCGGGCCGTCGATTGTCCGGACGGCGAATACTGGTTCGGGGCCGAGGCGATCGGCGAACGGATTCAAAAACGCGGGCATGCGGGCCTGACGCTCGACGGCAAGAGTTTGGCTTCCAGTGTCGTCGGCATGGATCACTGCGTGCGAACGATGGTGAACGAGGCCGGTGTTTCGCTGGTGGATGCCGTGGCCATGGCTTCGACCACGCCGGCCCGGATTCTCGGACTGGCCGAGCATGGGTTGAATCCGGGCTGCAAAGCGGACTTGGTGTTGCTGGATCGGTCGCTGCAGGTTCGTCAGACCTGGGTCGGCGGCATCAAGGTCTACGACAGGGATGCGGCCAAACCTTCGCGGTAACTCGGGTACCTCGGTGCCCAGCCCAGCACCCGTTTCGCCTTGGCGTTGGAGATGCGGCGATCGGCTTCTGCGGTCCGGTTGCTCGGTGGCAGGAAGTTCGCAGGCGGCGCGTGCAGCAACCGGGCCGTCTCGGTGTAAATCGCCCGTCGACTGCTCGGGGTATCGTCGCAGATGTTGAATGTTTCTCCGCGCGGCGCCGTGCCGTGCTCGGCCGCGAGAATTACTCGGGCGCCGTCCTCGACGTGGATCAGGTTGAGATGTTTGTCCGGATCGATGGTCAGCGGGTCGCCGCGCAGGAGGGCCTCGCGTCGCAGCACCCGGCCCGGCCCGTAGATCCCGGCGAAGCGGAGTACCGTCGCGGAGGGTTGATTGGCCCAAAGGTTGCATTCCGCCGCGAGCAGGATACGGCCCGATTCCTCCAGCGGTTGCGTCGGTGATTCTTCATCGACTTGCGAGCCGTCCGTTTGTCCGTAGATGCTGGTGCTGCTGATGTAAACCCAGGCGTTTGGGGCCATTCCGCAGGTGGAGGCGTTTGCGACGCCGTCAGTGTAGACCTCGTACATGCTCCGGCCCGCCCGGCGATCGTAGCCGACGCAGTACACGACGAGTCCGGGGGTCGGCAAGTCTGCCAGCGGCTTGAGACTTTCGCGGTCGAGCACATCGCCGACGATCGGCGCGATCCCAATCGCCTGTAACTCCGCCGTCCGACTTCGCGTCAGCGCGTACACCGTGCGGCCTTGGGCGAGCAGCATGTTGGCCACGACGGTGCCCAAGTAGCCGCAGCCGAAGATCATCGCAGGGGGCGGGGTCGTCATGGCTTGGACTATCCCTATCGTAAAGCTGTCGTCGTTCCATTGATCCTACGGCGCCGCCCGCATGTCTTCCTTCGGTCGCGTTCTCTTTCAAAATCTCATGCTCCGTCTCGCTTCCCCGGCCGGGAAGGAAATTCTGCTCTATGCACTTGGGGCGGCACTGACGGTCGCGATCCTCACCCTCGGGATGCGACTGGATCGCGCCGATTTTCAGGCACCGTTCAGCTACGATTTCGATGCTCTGCTGATCCTTCCGTTCGTGAAGGAAACCGTTGAAGGTGGGCACCATTGGCATACGCCGCGGCTCGGAGCGCCCGCCGGGCAGGACCTGCACGACTTCCCCGTGATCGACCATCTGCATTTGCTCGTCATCCGCTTGCTCGGCTGGTTCTGGTCCTCGCCCGAGGCGGTCTTCAACCTTTACTACGTCCTGACTTATCCGCTCACCACACTCGGTTCGATCCTCGCTGCCCGGCGACTCGGCTTGTCGCGCGCCTCGGCTTTGCTCGTGGGTTTGCTCTATGCCTTTCAGCCTTACCACTATCTCCGCGGGCAGACGCACTACTTCCTGTCCGCGTATTACGTGGTGCCGCTGACGGTACTGAGCCTCGTCGAAATCGCCCGCGGGAAACTGCCGTTCTTCGTCGCCACGTCTGCGGCGGACGGAGTGAAGTCGTTTCATCGGTCCTGGCGGAATGCCCACACATTCTGGGCGATCGCCATCGCCGTATTGACCAGTGCGGCTGGGGCATACTATGCGTTCTTCGCCTGCGCCTTCTACGTGGCCGCGGGCTTGTATGCGTGGATGGCGACGCGCACGGTTCGAGCGCCCCTCTCCGCCGCGGCGATCGTTGCGATTGTTTCAGGCTGCGGATTGCTGCATCACCTGCCGACGATCGTCTATCAGGCGGAGAACGGCCGCAACAACCGGCCGCACGTTCGGCTTGCGGAGGAAGCGGAAATCTACGGCATGAAGGTGGCTCAACTCGTGCTGCCGGTGCCGGGGCATAACCCCGTCGGCTTGGGCGATACGGTTGTCTTCGACCCGGCCGCCATGCGTTCCGCCTATCAGGCGCCCGTGCTGAAGGAACTCAACGAAAGCGATTGGGACCCGATCGGCCTGATCGCATCGATCGGCTACCTGAGTCTGCTGGCCTTGTGCGTGCTGCCCGCACGACGGGGCGAAACGACCGGGCCGTTCGCGGCCTTCGCCCTTTATGGAACCTTCCTCGGCACCGTCGGAGGACTTGGTGCACTGTTCAATGTGCTCGTTTCGCCGCAGGTGCGTTGTTACAACCGCGTCAGCATTTACCTCGCGTTTTTCGCCTTGCTCTTCGTCGGTCGCAGTCTCGATCTCCTGTTCGCTCGTTGCGGCACTCGCGCTGCCGCACTCCGATCGCCGATTTTCGTGTTCCTGCTCGCCTTCGGAATCTGGGACCAGACCAACGATCAATGGTTCCCGGACTTCCGCAGTCCGAAGCCGGGGTACACGTCGCTCGTCGATCAGCGCAATCAGGCCGCGGACCGATACTACGCGGACCGCGAATTCTTCGGCCGCGTCGAGACGCTGTTGCCGGAAGGGATGGTGTTCAACTTCCCATTCATCGAGTATCCGGAAGCGCGGACGTATGCGGAAGCTGGGGCTTCCGGATCGGTACAGAGCTACGAATCGACCTTGGGCTATCTGCACACGCGGAGCCTGCGCTGGAGTTTCGGATCGATGAAGGGCCGCGAGTGGGACACGTGGATGCGACGGCTGACCGGCAAGGAGCCGCCGCCGCAGTTTCTGGAACGGATTGCCCTCGTCGGCTTTGAGGGACTACTCGTCGATGCCCGCGGTCTGAATCCGCGACGCTGGAACAACCTCAAACTGGAACTCGACCAGTACCTCGGCCCCGGCGCACTCCGCGAGGTCCACCCGGCCCGGCGACTCTACTTCTTCGACCTGCGGAATTTCCGGGACACGCTCATCCGCAGCTACGGTGCCGCCGGCTTCGAAGCCCGTCGGACGCAAGAACTCGAAAGCCTCATGGTCCTGTGGCTGAAGGGCTTCGCCTCTTATGAGCCGAACGGTTACGAGGACCGCTCGCGCTGGTGTGGAGAGACCGGCCAAGCCGTCGTCGTCAACCGCTCGCAGACGACCAAAGCCGTGACCTTCTCCATGAAGTTCCGCACGATCTTCAAGGATCGCGGTGCCCTGACCATCGATGCGGACTTGGCGGACGAGCAGGGCAACCGCTGGGCCGAGACGCTGGAAATCAACGGTGTCGAAAAACCGCCGGAGATCGAACGCACCCTGATCGTGCCGCCGGGTCGGTGGACCATCCGCTTCCGCTGCCGGCCGTACAGTCAGGTGCTGCCCGCCGATTCGCGGCGCGAACTCTTCACCGTGCTGGATTTTAAGATGAAGTGACTTGCCGCTGTATCATTTCCTTGTCGCAGCACATGCGGCACCCTCTCCCGTTGTGTCGTTCGGAGTGTCCTTTCATGGCCGGTGTTTCCCCCGCCAAGAGCCACCCGCCGGTGACGCTCTTCAACAGCAATCCCGTGTTCGCGATGGCCTTGTCCCAGCTTCGCCAAGTGGCGCAGCTCTTGCCGGAAATCGATCCCAAGATCATCGAGCGGTTGTCCGTGCCGAAGCGGTCGCTGGTCGTCAGCGTGCCGGTCAAGATGGACAACGGCTCGCTGGAGGTCTTCGCCGGCTATCGAGTGCAGCATTCTCTCACAAGCGGCGCCAGCAAAGGCGGGCTGCGTTACGCCCCGCATGTGGACTTGGGCGAAGTCGCGGCACTGGCGATGTGGATGAGTTGGAAGTGCGGCATCATGAACCTCCCCTTTGCCGGTGCCAAAGGCGGTGTCGCCTGCGAGCCGAGCATCCTGAGCATCGGCGAGAAGGAACGGATCACGCGGCGCTTCACGGAAGAAGTGCTTTCCATCATCGGCCCGCGGATCGACGTCATGGCTCCGGATATGGGGACCGACGAGCAGACGATGGCGTGGATCTACGACACCTACAGCATGAAGATCGGCTATGCCTGTCCGGAGATCGTCACCGGCAAGCCGGTCGAACTCGGCGGCTGTGTGGGCCGCCGCGAGGCGACCGGCCGCGGTGTGGTGTACTGCATCAGCGAAGCGTTACGCGAGTTGAACCTGAAGCCCGAAGAGTCGACGGCCGTGGTGCAGGGCTTCGGCAACGTCGGCTCCGTGACCTGCGACGAACTCGCCCGGATCGGCGTCAAGGTGCTCGCTGTCGGCGATCGGGACTGCGCGATTCACAACGCGAACGGCTTGGACATCGCTGCCTTGCAGGCTTACGTTGCCGCCAACCCGCAGCGAAGCCTGACCGGCTTCCCCGGTGCCGAGGCGATCGCCAATGCCGAACTGCTGACGCTGCCGTGCACGATCCTCGTGCCGGCGGCGATGGAGCGCGTCATCACCGCCGAGAACGCGGGCAGGCTGAAGTGTCGCATCCTCGCCGAAGGGGCCAACGGGCCGACCACGACCGATGCCGACGAGATCATCAACCGCACTGATGTATTCATCATTCCGGATGTGCTGTGCAACGCCGGCGGCGTGACCGTCTCGTACTTCGAGTGGGTGCAGGACCTGCAGCAGTTGATGTGGAGTGAAAAGCAGGTCAACGAGAAGTTGAAGGAGCTGATGCTGGATGCGTTCCGCCGCGTCCGCACGATGGCGATCGCCCGCGGCATCAGCAACCGCATGGCGGCACTGAGTTTGGGCGTGCTGAAAGTCGCCCGCGAAAAGGAAAAGCGCGGGTTGTTCCCGTAACCTGAACCTGCCTCCGAACTCCGCGAGACGACCGAGATGCCGGAAGCCACTCCACCAAGTTTACGCACACGACTCTTGGCCTACACCTTCTTCGTCGGGCTGACGTGCGCGGTGCTGACTTGGGGCCTGCGGCTGGATCGCGTCGATCTCTGCGCACCGTTCACGTACGTCGGCGATACGCTGCTGATTCTGCCGATGGTGCAGTCGTTGCAGGAGCACGACACCCACTGGCACGCCGACCGCCTCGGCTTCCCCGGCCGGCTTGAACTCTACGATTTCCCCGTCATCGATCACCTGCACTTCGCGTGCCTGTGGGTGTTGGTGCAGCTGTCGGGAAGCCCGGTGATCGCCTTCAACGTCTACTTTCTGCTCGGCTATCCGTTGGCAACGCTGACGGCGATGGCCGCCGGTCGTCGTCTCGGCCTGTCGCTGTCCGCCGCCGGAGGGCTGGGGGTGTTGTTCGCGTTCCTGCCGTATCATCAGGTCCGCGGCACGCCGCATTATTTCCTGAGTGCGTACTATCTGATTCCTCCGGTGGTGGTCTGGTGCATCGAAGCGGCACAAAACTCGCCGATGAAACTCTTTGACCGTGCCGCCCTGCAGCGATGCCTTCTTGCAGCCATCATCGGCTGTGCAGGAGCCTATTATGCTTTCTTCTCGTGCGTGCTGCTCGCTTTCGCAGGAGTTTACGGCAGTCTTGCCCATCGGGCCCGCACGCCGATTCTGATGGCGGGAAGTCTCGCGGCGATCATCGTGGCCGTTGGTGTTGCGAATCACCTGCCGAGTTACCGCTATCACGCAACCCATGGCAGGCACACACTGCCGACGGAACGGCTTAGCTTCGAAGCGGAGCATTTTGCCTTGAAGTGGACGCAGATGATGTTGCCGATCGCCGATCACCGAGTGCGGGTACTGGCCGATCTGTCCCGCCGCTACGAGCATCCACTGAGACCGGTGCAAAATGAAAATGTCGCAACGCCGCTTGGCTTCCTCGGCGGCTTCGGCCTGCTCGTCGGTCTGTTCGCGGCGTTCCTGCCGGGCGACCGCTGGGGCATTCGTTCCGTTGGTGTGTTGCTGCTGTTCGCGTTGCTCTTCGGTACCGTCGGCGGCTTCGGTTCGCTGTTCAACTTCCTGGTGACGCCGCAGGTCCGGGCCGTCAACCGCATCAGCATCTTTATTGCCTTCGGGGCACTGTACCTCACCTTTCGCAGCATCGATCGCTTCTATGCGTCACGCGTCGGCTTGACGCGACGGTTCGCCATTCCCGCGATGCTCGTCTGGACCGCCTTGGGGATCGCGGATCAGACCGAGGCCCGATGGTTCACCCTCAAGATCGCGGATGACCGCGATGTAACGACGAAACTTTGGTACTCCGATGCCGAATTCTTCCGAAAGCTCGAAGAGGCTGCACCGGGTGCGACGGTGTTCACCCTGCCGTATGTCCCCTACCCGGAAACCCATCTGCTCGGCGACTTCCACGGTTACTCCCAAGCCCGCGGCTTCGTGCATGCGAAAACGATGAAATTCAGCTTCGGAGCGATGCGTGGCCGCGATGTCGATCAACTTCACCGCGAACTCGCCGCCTCGTCCCCTGATGTCATGGTGAAGCGCCTCGTTTTCAACGGCTTTGATCTCGTCTTTCTCGATCGTCGCGGATTTACGCCGGACATCGCCAGCCGACTGGAAAGCGGGTTCCGTGGCGAACTGGGCTTGCCGCTGATGGAGACTGACGAAAGCAGGCAACTCGTCTTCGATTTGCGACCGCTGAAAAGTCGCATGGAACGGGACGCGGGAGAAGCCGGCTTCCGGGCCGCCTGCGACGACGAATCGTTGAGGGTCCGCATGACGTGGCTCGAAGGGTTCGAGAACTTCGAGCCGCTGGGCCGCGAGTACGTCCACATCTGGTGCCGCGCCAACGGGACCGCCTGCCTCAACAACCCCGGTGACCGACCGAGGACCGTCAGCATCTCCATGGTGCTGCAAACGCAATCCGAACTCGCGACACCTTTGACGATTGATGCCGGCGACCTGTGGCGGGACCGCGTCGAAATCTTCCAGCGCTCCGGCCCCATTGAGAAAACTCTGACGCTCCCGCCGGGCCGCACCTTCGTGAACTTCCGCTGCAAACCGGCAAAGGACTGGCGCCCGACCGATGAACGTCGACACGTCTTCTATGCGGCACAAATTCAAGTGAAGGAGCTGAAATGAGTCATATGTGTGACCATAAAGGAGCCGCGCACGAAGTAAGCGGTTGTTTTTTGACCACTTACTTCGTGCGCGGCTCATTAAAGTCGCAAGGGTGAAACCGAAGCTGCTCTAATTATGGGCCGGCCGCCTCCGGCCGCCTCGGCTGCATAAGTCGGCGAGCAGCCGTATGGTTCTATTCCTGTCGTCCTTGTCATCCGTGGTGTGTATGCCTGAATTTCAGCAAGCCGACGGCCCGGATCATTTCTTCGTCACGGGTGGTCCGATTGATGGGCTGAACCGCCTGCCGGATGGTGGGCCGCGCTATCAGGAGACGCCCCTCGATCCGTACCTGAGCGACGCGGCTGCGATCGCCGAACCGTGGAACACGGTCACGGCGGCACTCTTCATCGTCATTGTCGTCTATTGGCTGGTGATGCTGGGCAGGCGTTGGAAGGCCTATCCGTTTGCGATGTCCTGCCTGCCGATTCTCTTGGCCGGGGGCATCGGCGGCACGCTTTACCATGCCACGCGGACGCAGAAGGCGTACTTTCTGCTCGATGTGATTCCGATTTCGCTGCTCGGGTTGGCAGGCTCCGCGTACCTGACGATTCGGCTCAGCCGAAGTCTCGGCTTGGTGCGCGTGCTGCTCACGGCGATCGGTTTACTGGTCGTCTATTTGGGTGTCAACGGACTGCTGTTCTCCATGATTCAATCCGACAACAAGAACCTGCGGGTTAATCTGTCGTATGCGTCGTTGGCGGTCGTGATTCTTGCACCGATCGTGGTGGTGTTGATCCGCACGAAATTTCGTTATGGTCGCTGGGTGTTGGCCGCACTTGGCTGCTTCGCGTTGGCGTGGTTGTGTCGGCTCGTTGATCACACCGCCCTCAGTCCGCTGCCGATGGGCACGCACTGGCTTTGGCACCTCTTCGGCGCCGTGACCACGCAGATCATGATCGCATACTTCGTGAAGCTGGAAGGGGAGCGATTGGAGTAGGCCTACTCTTCGTCCTTGAGTTCCGGGAAGACGTCGGTCGGCAGGTCCGCGTTTCGCATCGCCAGGTTGAGTTTGTTCACCGCCGCATGGCGATAGTTGGCCACGTCCTGCTCGCTGATCTTCAGTACGGCAGCGATTTCGCGGTTCGGCATTCCTTTGACGAAAAGCAGTTCCAAGACGAGGATGCGCTTGTGCTTGCCGGCCTTGCGCAATTCGGCGATCAACTCGCTCAACCCCTGACGAATCGCTTTGGTTTCCAGTTCGATCTGCTCCTGTGACCGCAGAATGCTGCTGGCGGCACGTTGGCGGACGTCCATCTCACGGAGCAGGGTGTCGTCTCCGGCGGGAGCGCCGCTTTCCTCGCGGTTACGGCCGCTTTTGCGGAGAACATCAGTCAGTTTGTGCGCGGCGATCGTGAAGAGCCAACTCTGCAGGCTGCGGTCGGCATCGTAGTTTTGCAAGCCGCGGACGAAGCCGATGAAGGTGTCCTGCACGACATCGTCGACGGTGGCCGCGTCGCGCAGCCGGCGGCGGATGTAGGCCCGCAGCCGGCCTTCGTACTCGTCGACCAGCTGACGATAAGCCGCGTCGCCGGTCGTGCCGCCGGAGCGGATGGCTTGGATGAGGAGAAGCTCCGCTTCGACGGGCATAGATGCTCCGCGGCATCAGGGATCAATTCGGCTCGTCGCGTTCACAATTGGCGAACGAAGCAGATCAGCACAGCAACGACGACGGAGGCCAAGCCGATCGCCGTGACGCCAAGGCCGACGCTGAGCCAGCCCTTGGTGATTCCATCCAGTTTCAGGTACGAAAACAGGACCCCGACGACCACCATCAGAATGCCGCCGCAGAGAGCCGCATCGCGGAGCCGGCTTTCGCCGCGAAGCGTGCGGAACCCGTCCTCGCCGATTTCAACGTCCACACTGGCCCAGACGCGGTTCGGGTCGATGTTCGCGGCCGCCCAGGCTTCGCGATCGGCCTGCGTCGGTTCGATCATTCTCAGCGAACCGGGTCGCAGGTAGTTTTCCCGGATCGTCGCCGTCGAGGGTACGATCGAAATCGGCGGCTCCATCAACGCAAACTGTTCGCGAAGCTTTTCCTGAGCCTGCAGGATCGCGTCCTCCTTGGCCGCTTCCGGCGTTTCGTGGGAATCGACGCTGCGAATGCCGCCCAGGCGGATCGACCGCGGGTTCACTTCCAGCGTCGGCGAAGTCGGTACGCTGGTGATCGTTGGTCCCGGAGCGATCACGGTCACGGTTGTGCGCCCACCGACCTGCAGCTGCACCGATTGCGGCACGGTTTTGCCGAACAGCTCCTTCTCGGCTGCCATGGCTCCACCGACGACGCCGTGGTCGGCGACGTGTTCCGTGACGCGCTTGACGCTGATCGAGCCGAGCGCTTCGGGCGGCGGCGGTTTGCGCGGCCCGCTTTTGCCGGCCGAGGCCCAAAGCGCGAAGGCGGCGGCAGCGCCGATCACCAGAATCGTCCCGATGCGAAGCCGCGATCCCTGAGCGGAGGGGTCGCGTTCCTGTTCGGGTCGTCGTCGTTGGTCGCGGTACATGGCGGCTCCTCGGTTCCTGCAGGCCGCTGCTCGCGGCGTTCTCTTCAATCATTTCGCAAAACAACGATCGGGATTTAGTTTCGCAGCCGCAACTTCTTTGGTACCGGCGGCAAGGCCGGCACGAACGGGGCGACCGCTTGGGCGGCGACGGTGCCGAGGATGATCGGCACGATGGCCCCGGCCCACGGGTTGGCGGCTTCCCAAGGCCAAAGGAACACGAGCACCCAACTCCAGATCGCAGCAGCGATCGGCGGCCAGAAGCTCAGTCGTTCCTTGCGGTCGAGGGCAGTCGTCCGCCACCAGCGGCCTGCTCCGAGGATGGCCGCGAAGTACAGTCCGTAGCGGGCAAGGATGGAGAACGAGTCGCTCTCGACCGTCAGCACACCGAACAGGGTGAGACCGTCCAGCCCCGGGGAAGTGCCGAGGCTCACCTTCGGCCATGCCCAGCCGTCCAGGCGGAAGGCCGTGACGCCAAGCAGCAGGCCCAACAGAGCGAAGCGCAGTCGCGGCCACCAGGCATCGACGCTGCGGTAGGAGCGTCCCCCGGCACCGATCAGGAAGATCCAACTCACGGCACTGGTGAGCAGAAAGAGTTTCCCGAGCGTCGCCCACTCGGTGGCCCGAGCCACCAAGGCGTAGGGGGTCAAGGTCAGTGCGGCGACCAACGGGGCTGCCAGCAGCGATCCGGTCACGGACGTCAGGCGATCGCGCCAAGACCCGTTGAGAGACTGTATTGTCGGCACAGCGGCGCTGGGCAGCGGTTTTGCCGCGATCGGCTCGGGCAGCAGAATCGGAGAGCGTTCCGGCATCGGCTGCGCTGTCGGTGCGGCGATCGGAAGGCTTGGGGCGAGGAACGGAGGCACCAGCGAAACCGGCACGGCCGAAGGGCCGGCGACGGGCAGGCATGCCGTTTCCACCGCCCGGGAAAACTCGGCCATCGACGGGTAGCGTTTATTCGGGTTCTTCTCCAGCGCCTTGGTCAGCACGGTAACGAAGTTGCCGGGCACGCCGGCCATCTCGGGTGCGGCGGTCAGGTGCTTGACGACGATTTCATTGTCCGACTCGCCGTCGAACGGCAGGCGACCGGTGACCATCTCGTAGAGCATGACGCCGCAGGCGTAGATGTCGATCGACTTGTCGTAGATGCCGGACCCGATTTCCGGCGCCATGTAGTGAACGGTGCCGACGCGCTTGGTTTGCTTCTGACCGCTGGAGACGGACTTGCACAAGCCGTAGTCGCCGACCTTCAGGCCGCCGCTTTCGATGAAGATGTTGGCAGGCTTGAGATCCCGGTGGACAACACCCTGATCGTGAAGATACCCCACGGCCTTGGCCAGCGCGCCGAACCATTCGCGTACGACCGCTTCCGGCAAGCCGTTCTTGTGTCGCGTGATCATCTGCGCGAGCGATTCGCCCAGCACGTATTCCATGATGATCCAGGTGTCTCCGTCCGCGTCTTCCTTGACATCGTAAACGTGCACCAGGTTGGGGTGCTTCAGGTTCAGGCAGTTGCGGACGCCGCGCATTTCCACTTCGCGCTCGGCCAACAGCTTGAGCGCGACTTCCTTGCCCGAATCGGACACGGCGAAGTAAACTTCGCCGAACCCGCCCTTGCCGACGCCGCGTTTGATGGTGTAGTCGCCGAGCACTCGTCGCCCGGAACTGTAGGTGAATCTCATATCGAACCCCTTCCCGTCGTCGTACCGTTGCCCGTTGTTCCCCTGTCATTCGTCGCGGACCGGGCGGTATTTGGAAAATTGTACGCCGATTGTGCTTGGGAACTATGCCGAGGCAGGGAACCACGGCTAGAACACCAATTATTCCGAATCTCTCCGCGGTATGGTACCTCTCATGCTTCGCGTCCCGTCGCTCGTACTGTTGATGATCTTTGCCGCCGCAACGCAGGCGGACGAGAAGTTGAAAGGTATCGCGTGCCGGTCGGTGCATCTCGGTTATCCGTCCGGCGAGGTGAGCGCGTTTGCGACGGAAGTGATCGTGAAGCAATCGGCGCCGGGTTCCTACTTCATGGCCTGCGGGTGGGATAAGGGTTACTTCGGCATCCAGGAACAGGGGCCCGGGAAGAAGGTCGTGATCTTCTCGGTGTGGGACTCCGGGGACAACGACAAGACCAAGCTCGACCCGGAGCTGCGCGTCAAGGTGCTGCACAAGGGCGAAGGCGTCAGCATCGGCCGCTTCGGCGGCGAAGGCAGCGGTGGGCAGTCGTTCCTCGATTTCGACTGGAAGCTCGATGCGCCGTATCGCTTTCAGGTGACCGCAAAAAAGGCGGACGATAAACGAACCGAGTATGCAGGCTGGTTCCGAACGCCGGACGACCAGGAGTGGCGGCATATGGTCACCTTCTCAACCGTCACCGGCGGCAAGGCGGGGATGAAAGGGCTGTACTCCTTCGTCGAGGATTTCAAACGGGACCGCGTCTCGACCACCAAGACCCGCCGTGCCGAGTTCGGCCCTGGCTGGGCGCAACCGATCGGAGGCGAGTGGACACCTTTGTTGAAGGCCCGCTTCACCGCCGATGCCAACCCGGTGCTGAACATCGACGCGGGCCTGGTGAAGGGAACCGACCGCTACTTCCTCGCCACCGGCGGCGAGGTCGCCATTACCGGCCCGAATCTGCGCGAGGTCATGGAACTCCCGGCCGGCGAACGCAAAGCTCCGGCCGATCTGCCGAAGTGACATTCCTGCTCCAACCCTTCGGCGGATGCCCCATGCTCGTGCTTGCGATATTGGTCATCACCGTCGCCGTGGTGCTGGTGCTTCGCGGCATCGACGTCCGCATTATACTCCTCGGTGCGGCATTGCTGCTCGGCGCCTTGGCGGGTGACATCCGGCCGATCGTGCGCGAGTTCCTCATCACGTTCAGCAATGAGAAATTCGTGGTGCCGATCTGCTCGGCGATGGGCTTCGCTTACGTGCTGAAACTTACGCAGTGCGACGTCCACATGGTGCGCGTGCTGACCGCGCCGCTGAGTTACGTGCGGTTCCTGATGGTGCCCGGCGTCGTCGGCTGCGGGTTCCTGGTGAACATTCCGGTCATCAGCCAGGCCAGCACGGCCGTGTGCCTGGGCACCGTCGTGGTGCCGCTGATGCGGGCGGCGGGTTACACGTCGACCGCCATCGGGGCGACGCTTTTGGTCGGGGCATCGGTCGGCGGCGAGTTGTTGAATCCCGGTGCGCCGGAGCTGAATACCGTCGCGGCGAAAGTCGGCTGCGGCCCGCGCGAGGTCGTGCCGGAGATCGTGCCGATCGTACTGCCGGTGCTGATCGTCACCGGCCTTTCGCTCTGGTTGCTTACGCGCCTGCGCGACGGCTCCGCCGTTCCGCCCCCGATGGAAGCCAAGGTCGAACACGTCGGCGGCGTCAACTACCTGAAAGCGGCGGTGCCGCTGATACCGCTGGCGATCCTCTTCGCGTCCGGTCCGCCGTTGAACTTCTTCACCATCGAGCCGGAGTGGGTGGCCGCCGCAGACCCGAGCGGCAAGCCGTCGCCGTACTACAGCAGTCGGCTGATCGGCTTTGCGATGTTGATCGGAACCTTGGCCGCGGCCCTCGCCGGTCCTGGCCAAGCCAAGGGCTGCATGAAGGCGTACTTCGAGGGTGCCGGCTTCGGCTTCACCAACATCGTCAGCCTGATCGTTACGGCGAGTTGCTTCGGCAAGGGCATCGAAGCGGTGAAACTGGCGGACCACTTGGGCGACCTCATCGCGGCCTACCCCGGTTTGCTCCATCCGTTGGCGGGATTCGTGCCGATGGCCTTCGGCTGGGTCAGTGGCTCCGGCATGGCCTCCACACAAAGCCTCTACGGCTTCTTCTACGAGCCGACCTTGGCACTGGAGCAAGATCCTAAAGCCGTCGGGGCAATGGTTTCCGTCGGTGCTGCCGTCGGGCGAACGATGTCTCCCGTCGCAGCCGTCGTGCTGATGTGCGCCAGCCTGACCGGGGCGAAGCCCCTGGACTTGGTGATTCGCGTGTGCGGCCCGCTGATGCTGGGACTGACGGTCGCGGTCTTGCTGCGAACCTTCGGGTTGATTTAATCAACGATCAATTTGTACGGGTAGCCGCAGGCTGAAACCTGCGGCTGCCAAGAATGTCGTGCTACCCCACGTAGACGCCTGCTTCGAGCGTCGGGAAGGCTTCAAGACCGAACGCCGGATTGGGCTGGGCCGCCGTTTCGAATGACTTCGCAAAGAAGACGTTGACCGTCGAGCCGTCGCCTCGGCCTGACCCGGTGATGATGTCGCCCCGGCCGTCCAGGTCCAAGTCCCGACCGGCAACGCGGATGCCGCCGCGACGGCTGGAGTCGCCGGCGAAAAAGTCCGCGAGCACCGTGCGGTGGTTGGCAGTCCCCAACAGTTCACCGTGATAGACGCTGACGCGCGGCGCTCCGCCGACGCCTGCACCGACGATGACATCGTCGAAGCCGTCTCCGTTGAAGTCGGTCACGGCAACGTAGGCACCGATCCGCAAACCCGACTCGAAGGCGAAGAAATCGCCGAACAGCCGCGACGAGACATCGCGTGCCAAGGACCGGCCGCTGAGGCCCGCCACACGCGGCCCGCCACCGTCGCCCGCACTGAGAATCACATCGGCGAAGCCATCCCGATCGACATCGCCGACGGCAAGCCGCAGGCCGCCGCGATAGTCGGCATCATCGAGGAAGGCGAGTTGGTCCGCGATCTTCACGAAGTCGTTGGGTACGTTGCGATAGACCTGGACCCGCGAACCGCCGCCGGCATCCGGAGCGACCACCACGTCCACCCGGCCGTCGCCGTCGATGTCGCCAACGGCTAGGAAGATGCCGCCGGTATAGGCATTCTCGAAGGGTTGCGTCGTGAAAATCGCAAGCTTGGTCGCGCCGTCGATGATCGTAAAGCGGTTGGGCGATCCGGGTCCGTTGCCCGCAACGATATCGGCGATGCCGTCGCCCGTGAGGTCGGCCGTCACCGGACGCACGCCGGCGAACTCGGGACCGAAGTCCGTGATGCCGTGCCGCAGATTGGTCAAGTTGTCGAAGACGCAGACCACGGCTCCGTTGTCCGACCCCACCGCGATCGTCGGCAGATCGTTGATGAAGGCCCGCGCTTCCGCCGATCTTGCCGCGGCAAAGTTGGCGTCCCCCTCGTAATCCGCTCTGATGTCGGATGGGCCGATCGGCAGCGTCGTCGTGCTGAGCCGAGCCGTGCCGTCCGTAGCAACCGAAACGCGGCCGAGGATTTCCTCACCGCGACGGAACACGATGGCATTGGTGAACGGCACGGGGCCGTTCACCAGCGCCCGGCCAAGACTCGGGACGCTGACGGCGGCAATCAACTCGACCGTTCGCCCAACAAATCCCGTCGGCGGTACGATGGCCAACGTCACCCGCGTATCGGCGAGGAGGACTGTCTGCCGCACGACGTTGGAACGAATCGGGAAGTACGTTTCCGAGCCGATGTAAGTGGCACTCAGTTCGGTTGTCCCGACCGGCAGACGCGTCGTACTGATGGTGGCCCGGCCCGTCGCGTCGAGCGTCGCTGTGCCGAGTGACTCGGTTCCTGCAAAGAACTCGATGCCGCCGGTCGGGATCACGAAGCCTGCAGGCCGCGTCAGCACGGCGACGATCTGAACGGAGCGCGTGAAGGCACTCGGGTTCGGCGTTGCCGACAGACTCAAGCCGAGCGTGCGGCGATTGATGACTTGCGTGACCGTCTGCGAGGCACTGCCGAGGTAGCGGGTTTCCCCAAGGTAAACCGCACGCAGGCCAGACGTGCCGACGGGCAGGTTGACGGGCAGGGCTGCGGTGCCGTCGGTCGTCAGTGCGGCTTGGCCGAGCGACGCAGCGCCGTTGAAGAATTCGACGAAGCCGATCGGCGTCGGCAAGCCGATCGGGCCGAAGACCGTCGCCAGCAGATTGACCGTCGTGCCGAGATCGGCAGGGTTCGGCGAAGCCACGAGGTTGGTGGTCGTCGGGGCTGGGGTGACGGTCACCGTCGTGGCGGCTGAACTGCCCAGATAACGGTTGTCGCCGTTGAAGACAGCCCGCAGGTCAAACGTGCCCGCCGGCAAACCGTTGTCGCCGAACGGTGCCGCGAAGCCGTTGCCGTCCAGGCTGAGCGTGGCAACGAAGTCCGGACCGCGGAAGTAATCGACGAAGCCGCCGGCGACCGGGTTGCCCTCGGGATCGGTGACGCGGATCGTCACTGTAGTTGTATCGCCGAAGATCAGTGTATTCGGGTTCGCGTTGATGGTCGCCACCGTCGCCGACCTCATGACGCCTGCTGTCGTCGCCGTGGCGCTCGAGCGGTAGGCAGCGTTGCCGTCGTAGCGGGCCGTCACGGCGTAGGTCGCGGGCGGAAAGTTCGGATTCGTCGGAACCAGCACGGTCGCCGTGTTGCCGTTGATCGGCGCCACGAAAGGAATCCCATTCAATGTAAAGGTCACGGTGCCAGAGAGCGGCGGCACCGCGGTGATCGGCGGCACCAGCGGGGTAATGGTCGCGGAAAGAACGATGTTGCTGCCGAAGATCGTCACCGTCGGTGCGGATGTCAACACGGTGGGATCGGCGGCTAGGTTCAGGAACGGCGTGATGCGGCTGACGTTGGGAAGTGCCGTAGCCGTCAACGGCGACAAATCGAGGGTGTCCAGGTTCCGGTCGCCGTCGAAGTCCGCGATTCGAACGCGCGTGGCACTCGAGCCTCTCGAATACTCGCCGCCGATCGGGTACGGGTTGTCCGGGTCCGGCGTGACTGTTCCGTCCGGATTGCTGGTGAAGAAGGAATTCACTCCGGTGCGGTTCCGCAGTACCACGATGTCGTCCCGGCCGTCGAGATTGAAATCGCCTGCGGCGATGCGGGAGGCCCCGGAGAAGGCACTGTCGTCTTCGTCGTAGAACGACGTTGCAGCCGTGGTGTAGGAGCGGAAGTTGCCCGTGTTCGCGTTGAGACTTAGGAATCCGTTATTCAGACTGTTGAGAATCGCCAAGTCGAGTTTGCCGTCGCTGTTGAAGTTGCCGATGACGATCCGGGATGTCGAGTCGGTGATGTTGAAGGTCGTGGGTGTTTCAAACGTGCCGTTGCCGAGACCGTAACGGATTTCCAGTTGACCTGAAACGGCATTCAGCGCGGCGAAGTCGTTTTTGCCGTCGCCGTCGAAATCCGCGGCATACAGATCGCTCGTCAACGAAAGGTTCGCTGTCGCGGACGTCGGGGTGAAGCTGCCACTGCCGTCGTTTCGGTGGATCGTGAAACCTCCACCGTTTGCATTCGCTGTGACCAAATCGAGTGCGTTCGCGCTGCCGGGCAGGAAGTTGGCCGCAGCGGTACCTTCGGCCGCACTTGGACTGATCGAGACCGGAGCCGCGAACGATATCGAGCCGATACTTGTGCTCGTGTTGCGGAAGGTCAGGACTTGACCGCGGGCGAAACCTCCGCTGAAATTCGAGGTCATCGTCAGAACCAAGTCGGGCAGAGCGTCGCCATCGAGTCGTGCGGCAAGGAGCGTATCCGGAAACGCCGCGCCGGGAAGAGGGCTGGTTGCACCGATCGGATCCGGAGCCGGCGGCAAAAGGAACGTCACTGGGTCTGCAAACGAGCCGTCGCCGTTGCCGCGCAGGATCGTCAGTTTGTGATCCGGCGTGGGCAGAACGGTCGACCGGCTCACCACCGCCGCGTCGGCTTTGCCGTCGCCGTCGAAATCGGCGGTCACGAAATCGACTTGCGACTGCGGCCCGAGCCGCGTGTCCGGTAAGATTTGGAATGCTGCGGGAACATCGCGCGCTTCCAGGCGTTCGATGTTGCTGCGGAAGCTGTGTTTGCCGGAAGTGTTCGTGGCCATGATGCACCTGCCGGTGTCGGAACGGTATCCATTCTTGAATCGATCATTGGACGATGAACGCGACAAGCCGACAAGCCGGTTTGCCGAGCGGATGATTCAAAGGCGTCGGACTTCAGCGAATGTTCGGATTGTGCGGCCGGATTGCCGGATTCAGCGGTCTCGAATTTCTGCCAGGACGCCCGCAGTCGATTCGACGATCCGCTTGCGGCGGGCATCCCGGGTCGATTTGGAATCGGCTTTGAGTTGCTTCAGATCGTCCAGCGTGGCCATGCAAAGGTGGCACGTCGTCAGGCGGATGTGGCCGTCGATGAACTCGGAGCGATCCGCGGGAAGGATGTCTTCGAGGTGCTGAAGCAGTTCCTCGCGGCTGGGACAGGTCAGCCGCGCCCGACGCCAGATGGCACCGACGGAATGCTCGCCGTGGTCCCCCTCGCGGCGAATCTGCGCGACCAAGACCAAGAGCGCCGGCTGATCGCGGATCGCCTTCTCGACCGCGGCTGCCCGATCGCTCGGTAACGCCTCGTGAAGGTATTGCTCGATCATCGTTCGCGTGATCGCCTGGTCGCTCATCGGTCGGCTCCGGAACCGGGAAGATTGCGGTAAGTGGTCGGGTCCGGCGTCTCGGCTTCCGCGAAGCCCGCACGCCGCAGAATGCAGGCATCGCAACGAGCACAAGCCCGGCCTTCGCGATCCGGGTCGTAGCAACTCGTCGTTTGCGAAAGATCGACACCGAGTTCGATGCCGAGCCGTACGATATCAGCCTTGGTTTTGTCGATCAGCGGCGTGTGAATCCGGAAACGACCTCGGCCTTCGTCGCCAGCCGCGGTCGCTGTGTCGGCAAGAATGGTGAAGGCGGCAAAGAACCCCGGGCGGCAATCGGGGTACCCCGCATGATCCAGTGCATTCGCCCCGAAGACGAGATCGAAAGCCCCAATCGTCTCCGCATACGCCAAGGCGGCGGAGAGGAGCATGGTATTGCGGGCGGGCACGTAGGTGGAGGAAATCCCGATGGCCATCTCGGCCTGAGTCCGATCCTTGGGCACGTCCGAGGAACTCGTCAGCGAGGAACCGCCGAGGCTTCTCAGATCGATGGCGATGGTGCGGTGCTCGACTGCGAGCAAATCGCGGGCGATGTGGGCAGCCCGATCCAACTCGATGCGATGCCGTTGGCCGTAATCGATCGACAATGCATACGGTTCGTATCCGTGCGCCTTGGCCCAGGCCAGGCATACGGTACTGTCCAATCCTCCGCTGAGCAGCACGACCGCCTTGGGCATGAGGGGGACTCGAAGATTGCCGCTGGAACTCCGGGCGGGAATCGCCTATCGTTTCAACATACCCGAACCGCGGCCCGACAACGACCCCCGAGCATCATGGATTACACGGAAACGCCCTCGGCCGATCAACTGGATACCTTTCCGAACCCGCAGCCGGGGCGGGATTACGACGTCGAAATCATCTGCCCGGAATTCACGAGCGTATGCCCATTGACCGGTCAGCCCGATTTCGGCACGATCGTGTACGTCTACTCGCCGGGTGAGGTCTGCGTGGAATTGAAGTCGCTTAAACTTTACCTGCAGAGATTCCGCAATCAGGGAATTTATTACGAACAGGTGACGAATCGGCTGATGGACGACTTCCTTGCTGCGATCAAGCCGAGGAAAGTCAGGCTCACGACGCGTTGGACGCCACGCGGCGGCATCAGCACGAATGTGACGATCGACTACGTGGCGACGGCGACTTCAACTTGAATGCGATTGTGAACCACAACATCGGGCATCAGAAGGCGTACCGCGTTCAGAGCCAACTGTTTGACGTGGAAACATCGTGCAGAACCATGAATCGACACAGACTTGCCATCGGTCTGCACTGCCAATTCGCGGACTCGGCCGGAAGTGGAGACTTGGACTCTGGAGCGAAGTAGACTGGCAAGATCGCGTGGACTCTGAGACATCTTCGTCCTCCTACGGGTGAGGGCGACATCGAATCTTGC
>Ga0105048_10001381_pt1 | contig 39445 bp, 27 predicted proteins | sample MAT05_FD_78382 | JGI IMG/M metagenome (GOLD analysis project Ga0105048, IMG submission 78382) | Freshwater microbial communities from Lake Fryxell liftoff mats and glacier meltwater in Antarctica - MAT-05 | ecosystem: Environmental > Aquatic > Freshwater > Ice > Liftoff microbial mat | place... | reverse complement strand
GGTTTTACCCCCTACCCCGTGATGTCTGCGCTGACGCATTTTCCAGATGAGTTCCGCCCGATGAAAACAGCCGCCGAATGACCGCCATGGTGACGGGCCCCGCGTCGTATTTCCCGTCGATCGAACAAAGGTATGGCCAGCCGGTCCAGCACTTTCTTGACCTTCTGGCCACCCGGTCCGGGTCGTCGCACATGAAGATCGATGCGTGGCTGAAAGTTGGCCACGGCCATGCCAACGCAATCGTGGCCTGTGCCCTCGCTCCGAAGAAAGGGGCCTGAGATGAAAGACTTCATCCTTCCCGACCGCGATTTCGGCACGCCGGCGGCGAAAAGCAAACAGATGGTCACATTGACCATCGACGGCTTTGACATCACAGTGCCCGAAGGCACCAGCATCATGCGCGCAGCGGCGGAAATCGGCATCACCGTGCCGAAACTTTGCGCCACCGACAGCGTGGATGCCTTTGGGTCATGCCGGCTGTGCCTGGTCGAGATCGAGGGTCGCAACGGCACGCCTGCCAGTTGCACAACCCCTGTCGCCGCCGGGCTGAAGGTCCACACCCAGAACGCCAGACTGAAACAATTGCGGCGTGGCGTGATGGAGCTTTACATCTCTGACCACCCGCTTGACTGCCTGACCTGTTCGGCAAACGGCGATTGTGAACTGCAGGACATGGCCGGCGCCGTGGGCCTGCGCGACGTGCGCTATGAGGCGGTCGACACCCATTTCAAGGCGCGCGACACGTCTGGCAAGGCCAATCCCCAATGGACGCCAAAGGACGACAGCAACCCGTATTTCACCTATGACCCGGCGAAATGCATTGTCTGCAGTCGCTGCGTGCGGGCGTGTGAAGAGGTGCAGGGCACCTTTGCATTGACAATTGAAGGCCGTGGCTTCGGCAGCCGTGTGTCGTTCGGGGCCAAAACCGACACCGCGCTCACCAGCGATTGCGTGTCCTGCGGCGCCTGCGTGCAGGCCTGCCCGACCGCCACCCTGCAGGAAAAGTCGATCATCGAGATCGGCACGCCAGAGCGGTCCGTCATCACCACCTGCGCCTATTGCGGCGTCGGCTGCAGCTTCAAGGCCGAGATGCGCGGCGACGAACTGGTGCGGATGGTCCCCTACAAGCACGGCAAGGCCAACCGTGGCCACAGTTGCGTCAAGGGACGGTTCGCCTATGGTTATGCCAGCCACAGCGACCGGATTCTCAATCCGATGATCCGTTCGGATATCAGTGATCCCTGGCAAGAAGTGTCCTGGACCGAGGCGATGGCGTTTGCCGCCAACAGAATGAAGGGTGTGCAAGACAGGTATGGACGGCAATCGGTGGGGGTCATCACCTCGTCGCGCTGCACCAACGAAGAGACCTATCTGGTGCAGAAGCTGACCCGCGCCGTATTCATGAACAACAATACGGATACCTGCGCCCGAGTCTGCCATTCGCCCACCGGCTATGGCCTTGGCCAGACCTTCGGCACCTCGGCCGGCACCCAGGATTTTGATTCCGTCGAGGCATCCGACGTTGTGATGATCATCGGGGCCAACCCGACCGACGGCCACCCCGTCTTTGCGAGCCGCCTCAAGAAGCGTCTGCGCAAAGGGGCCAAACTGATTGTCATCGACCCGCGCCGGACTGATATCGTGCAGTCGCCGCACATCAAGGCGGCGCACCATCTGGCGCTGACACCCGGAACCAACGTGGCTGTGGTGACGGCCATTGCGCATGTTATCGTGACCGAAGGTCTTTATGACCAGAAATTCATAATGCAGCGCTGCGACTGGGACGAGTTTCAGGACTACGCCGAATTCGCCGCGCGCCCGCATCACTCGCCCGAAGCGGTGGCTCTGCTGACCGGCGTCGACGCTGCGCAGTTGCGCGCGGCGGCGCGGCTGTTTGCCAAAGGCGGCAACGGGGCCATCTACTATGGCCTTGGAGTCACTGAACATTCCCAAGGTTCGACCACCGTCATCGGCATCGCCAATCTTGCGATGCTGACGGGCAACGTCGGACGGCCAGGTGTGGGCGTCAACCCGTTGCGGGGCCAGAACAACGTGCAGGGGTCGTGCGACATGGGGTCGTTCCCGCACGAATTGCCCGGTTACCGGCACGTCAAGAATGACGCGGTCCGCGCGATTTTTGAAACCCTGTGGGGCGTCAAGATCGACAACGAACCGGGCCTGCGGATTCCCAACATGCTGGATGCCGCGGTCGAGGGCACCTTCAAGGGTTTGTATTGCCAGGGCGAAGATATTCTGCAGTCTGACCCCGACACGCGGCATGTGGCGGCGGGCCTTGCGGCGATGGAATGCGTGATCGTCCACGACCTGTTCCTGAACGAGACCGCCAACTATGCCCATGTGTTCCTGCCGGGATCGACTTTTCTGGAAAAGGACGGAACGTTCACAAACGCCGAACGTCGCATCAACCGGGTCCGCAAGGTGATGGCGCCGCGCAACGGCCATGCCGATTGGGAAGTGACCCAGATGCTCGCCAATGCCATGGGCGCGGGCTGGACCTATACGCATCCGTCGCAGATCATGGATGAAATCGCGCTGACCACGCCGTCGTTTGCCGGGGTAAGCTATGACAAGCTCGAGACGATGGGCTCGGTCCAGTGGCCGTGCAACGATGATGCCCCGAACGGCACGCCCCTGATGCACATAGACCATTTCGTGCGCGGCAAGGGGCGATTCATCAACACCGAATACGTGCCGACCGATGAAAAGACCGGTCCGCGCTTTCCGCTGCTGCTGACCACCGGACGCATACTGTCACAATACAACGTCGGCGCACAAACCCGGCGAACGGCGAATGTGGTCTGGCACGATCAGGATGTGCTTGAGATTCATCCGCATGATGCAGAAGTGCGCGGCGTCAAAGACGGCGATTGGGTGCGTCTGGCCAGCCGGTCGGGCACTACGTCGCTGCGCGCCACCCTGACGGACCGCGTGTCACCCGGTGTGGTCTACACCACGTTCCACCACCCCGACACGCAGGCAAACGTCATTACAACCGATTATTCGGATTGGGCCACGAACTGCCCCGAATACAAGGTCACCGCCGTGCAGGTCTCGCCGTCAAACGGACCGTCCGACTGGCAACAGGACTATACCGCGCAGTCGGCCCTGTCGCGGCGCATCCTGGCGGCGGAATGACACCGCATCGCCCGCTTCCCCGGCTGGTGTTCGGGGACGGCGGCATCTTTGCCGGCCAGCGCACCCTGCCCGAAGAGATGGCTGTCGCGCTGTCGTTCAACGGCACCACGCAGGCGGTCATGATGGCGACGCCCGCCGACCTGACCGATTTCGCCTACGGCTTTGCCCTGACCGAAGGTATCGCCCAGCCGCACGAGATCGAGACGATCGAAACCGTGGCCCACCCGCGCGGCATCGATGTGCAGGTCTGGCTTGCGGGGCCGGCCGAAGCCCGGCTCAGCCAGCGACGCCGCACCATGGCGGGCCCGGTGGGGTGCGGCCTCTGTGGGATCGACAGCCTGGATCAGGCCCTGCGCGAGATGCCGCCCGTGCCGCGGTCGGAATTTCACATCACCCCTGCGCAGGTGATGCAGGCCATCGCGGCACTTCCCGCCGCACAGCCGCTGCAGGACGCCACCCGCGCCGTTCACGCAGCCGGGTTCTGGCGTGGCAGCCTGCTGGCGGTGCGCGAAGATGTGGGGCGGCACAACGCGCTCGATAAACTCGCAGGCCATCTGATCCGCCAGCCTGCCGCAACCGGGGCCATCCTGCTGACCTCGCGGGTGTCGATCGACATGGTGCAGAAGGTCGCGGCCCTGGCGATGCCGGTGCTGATCGCGGTCTCTGCCCCCACCGCCCATGCCGTCGCTCTTGCCGACGCGTGCGGGATCACCCTGATCGCGCTTGCCCGCCCCGACCGGTTCGAGGCGTTCACCCACACCGACCGTATCAAAGAGTCCGCAGATGTCCGTTGAAAAGCTGACCTACATGGCGAACCAGATTGCCCGGTTCATGGAATCGAAACCGCATGACGAAGGCGTCGACAGTCTGGCGTCGCATATCAATGATTTCTGGGAACCCCGGATGCGGACCCAGTTCTTTCAGATCGTCGATGCGGGGGGGCATGGGCTACGGCCTCTGGTGATCGAGGCCGCGCCGAAAATCCGCCGCCCGGCCTAATCGCCAAGTTGCAGCAGCCCGTCGGCCAGCAGGCTGACCATGGTCTGCTGATCAAGATAGCCGGTGGTTTCCAGATCGCGGGCCGACTGGAACCGGCGAATGGCGCGGCGGGTCTGGTCGTCAAACACCCCGTCCACCTCGCCCGGTTTCGCCCCAAGCGCCACCAGCCGCCCTTCGATCAACTGCCGCGCGCCCGCCGACAGGCCAAGCTCGTCTTCGGCCGCCGCCCACAGCGCCAGATCGTCGCCGTTCTCCTCGGCGGACTGCAACTCGTCGATCCGCGTTCCGGCTTCGGCTGCGAAGGCGCCTTCGGGAAAGGCCGTCAGATAGGCGGAGTAAGCGTCCGGCGTGTCGCCCGCCACCGCCGCATCCCACGCCGCGCGTTCGGTGGCGGCCGCCTCTTCGCGCCGGCCCGCCTCGATCGCCCCGACCCGCGCACCGGCCAGTTCGGCGAACATCCCGTCAGGATAGCGCTTCAGATAGGCGCGCAGACCCACCTCGTCACCCGCGGCCCCGGTCTGGTTCCAGTAAAGCTGGTCCTGGCGTTCCAGATCGGCCTGCCGCAGCGCCGCTTCGGCCTCAAGTTGCGCCGCCCGCTGGTCCGCCTGCGACAGCAACTGCACCACCTGATCGCGGGTCAGAAAGGTCGTGGCGGCATGGCCGTTCTTCTTTTGCCAGGCGGCGATGGCCGACCGCGACCCGGGCCCGAACAGTCCGTCGATGCCGCGCGGGTTGAAGTCGAGCAGCGCAAGCGCCCGCTGCACCGCCCGCCGGTCATCGCGGCTGAAGGTCAGCGCCTCTTCGGCCAGCCGCGCCTCGCGGCCCGGTTCGGCCCGGATGCGCGCGGCTTCGGTCAGGGCGAGTTCGGCAAAGCGGCCCTCGGGGTAGCGGCCCAGATAGGCGTCGTAGGCTTCGGGCGTGTTCTGCGCCTTGGTGCTTTGCCAGAAGATCGCCTCGGCATCCGGGCCGGCGGGGGCCACCGGGGGCGCATCGGGGTCGGCAGGGCGGAACGGCACCAGCCGCGACAGAAACCCGTCGGCCGTCAGGTCGGGGGCCTGCTCCAGCAGCGTCAGCAGGCTTTCGCCCCGACTGCCGAGCGAGCGGGCAGCGAAATCGGCAATGCGCCCCGCGTCACCCCGGATCAGTGTCACGCCCTGCGGCACCTCCATCGGCCCGATGCCCGGCTCCAGTCCCGGGCCCAGGGCCAGACGGCGCGGCTCGGTTCCCAGCAGCACCACCGCACCGCCAGACTGTGTTGCGGCAATCTCCAATACGGTGGCCAGCGACACCCCTTGTGCGCCGATTTCCGCCAGATCGGGGGCAGCGGCATCGGTGCCCATAAACCACGTCTCGGATCCCGACTGCGCGAAATGGCCAACCAGCAGGATCACCAGCCGTCCATCCTCGACACCTTCCAGCAGCACCTGCGACAGCAGCGCGCGCAGATCGCCGACGCCAAGATCGGACCCGCTCAGCACATCAAAGCCCGCGACCTTCAGCGCCGACGCGGCAAGCGCCGCTCTATCCGCCTCGGTCACATCGGCCGCATCGGTGTAGTTCTGGTTGCCGATGACCAGTGCGCGGTCCTGGGCCCACCCCGCGCGACCAAGCACCGAAGCCACCACCGCCGCCCCGACCAGAATCATCTTGCGCATCGAACCCTCCACCCCGCCGTCACTGCAACCTGTCACGAAGACTGTTGGTTCCCTAAAACACAACTTGGCGTCGGCAACAGATTGCCTGCCGCTGTCCTCAAGGATTCCTTGAGCCTCCCGGGGGTTTGATCTAGGCTGATCAAGCCCGAATATTGTCGGGCTGAAAGGTCGTGCATTGGCGCTGCGATCTTTGGGAGGTGCGGGATAGATGCGGCCAACCGTTCTGCGACCTGGCACTTCGGGACCGGCGGTTCGCGATCTTCAGATAGCCCTGAATGCCCGGCTGAACCCCAGTCCACGGCTTCCGACGACGGGGCAGTATGACCAGAACACCGCGCGGGCGGTGCGGGCATTTCAGGTCGCCAACTGGCTGGAGATTGACGGCATCGCCGGTGCCTGCACGCTGGACGCGGTGCACGAGACCGAGCTTGCGGCCCCCATCCTGCACAACGTGCCGTTTCTGGCGCAGCCCGACGATACGACCTGCTGGGCCGCCGCGACGGCGATGATCAGGGGATCATCGGTTGCCGTCATCCGCATGGCCACCCCCGCCGCCCTGCTGGGGCCCGGCGGGCTGTTGAACGAATCCGAGGCTGGCGGCCGGCTTGACGTGCATCACCGCTTCGCCCGCATTCAGGGTCTGCGCTATCATCCGCCGCAAAGCTGGGGCGTGGCGTCGCTGATCGCGCTGTTGCGGCGCGGCCCGCTGATGATGGAGGCGCTTTACAACCCGCGCGGCTATCGGCGCGGTCAGGGGTCGCCGGGGCACTATTACGTCATCGTCGGGGCCCGCGGGTCGCATGGCGGCGACGGGCAATCCACCACGCTGCGCCTCTACGACCCCGCGCCGCCGAACGAAGGTGAAATCCTGTCGTGGTCTTATGCGACGCTGCTGCGGACCATCCCGCTTGGCACCTACGGGATTTTCAGCACCTGAGACGGCAGCCAGCACAGCGCCGCAACGTGGCCCTGCGCCCGCACGATGCGCCCCGCGATCACAAACCCGGATGGAAACGGCGGTATATCGCGGCGGAATGTTGCGGTGAACAGGTCTGCATCCATCACCACCCGCAACACCTCGAACCCGAACAGCGCCCGGCTCTGGGGATACTGCGCCTTGTAGGCCGCCTCCTTGGCGCAGAACACCGCCTTGGCCATCAGGCCCGAATCCGCCGAATCTCCGGCGCCAAGCACTTCGGGCCACAGGTCAGGCTCCAGTGGGTTGTCCGGCTCCAGATCAATGCCCAGTCCAAGATGCACCGCTGACACGATCGCCACGCACCGGCTGCTCGAATGGCTGATGCTGCCCACCAGGCCGGCCGGCCAGACCGGCGCGCGGTCCGGGCCCATCGGCACCGCCATCGCCGACCATCCAAGATCGCGCAACGCCGCCCGCGCCGCGCGCCGCCCCGCCGCAAACTCGGCCAGTCGCGCGGGCACCGCCCCGGGCAGGGACTCGCCCGGCAGCAATCCCGTGGCCGTGGCTTTGGGGTCCGCCCAGCCCACCCCGACCCCCGCAGGCAAGACCGCCTGCAGGGCGGCGGCCAGATCAGGCATCCACCCTGCCCCCGCGCATCGCCCGCCGCCGCGCCATCGCCTCGGTCCGGGCATCGGCCCGCTCGGCCAGCCCGGTCGCCGCCGCAGCCTCGGGTTTCGGGCCGTCGTCCAGATGCGCCGCCAACTGCCCCAAGACCGGAAAGCGAAAGATGTCGGTGATCGCCAGTCTGGTGGTCCCCAAGGCCTGCCTGATCTCGCGGTGCACTTGCACCGCCAATAGCGAATGGCCGCCAAGCGCAAAGAAATTGTCGCGCGCCCCGACGCTTGCCACCCCCAGAACCCGGGCCCAGATCGCCGCGATCTGCGCTTCGACCCCAACCGGCGCGACAAAGACCTGCGGCACGGCGGCGGTCGGCTGCGGCAGCGCCTTGCGGTCCACCTTGCGGTTCGGCGTCAGCGGCATCGCATCCAGTGTCACGAAATGCGCGGGCACCATGTGGTCGGGCAACCGCGCCGTCAGCGCCGCTTGCAGATCGGCAATCGCTGCCGACCCCACCAGATAGGCCACCAGCCGCAGATCGCCCGGAGTGTCCTCGCGCGCCAGCACCACCGCCTGCCGCACCCTCGGCTGCGCCTCCAGCACCGCCTCGATCTCGCCCAACTCGATCCGGTATCCGCGCAGTTTGACCTGATGGTCGGTCCGTCCCAGAAAGTCGAGCCGCCCGTCCTGCCGCCGCCGCACCAGATCGCCGGTGCGATACATCCGCGCGCCCCAGGGGGCAGCCCGGTCTGGCGTCACGAACGGATCGGGCCGGAACCGTTGGGCCGTCAGGTCAGCCCGCTGCCAATAACCGCGCGTCACCCCGTGGCCGCCGATCCACAACTCGCCCGGCACCCCGCGCGCCACGGGCGCTCCGGCCTCGTCCAGCACATACATCTGCTGATTGGCCAGCGGCCGGCCAAGGTTCACCACCTGGTCTGCCTCGCCCACCTCTTCGACCGATGACCAGATCGTGGTTTCCGTCGGCCCATACATGTTCAGAACCCGCGCGCCCGATGCCCGCCGCAGATCGGCCGCCAGCGCCCCCGGCAGCGCCTCGCCGCCCAGCATCAGCGTTTTGACCCCGGCCAGCGCAACCCGCGAATCGTCGTTCATCACGATCATCCGCGCCATCGACGGCGTGCACTGCAGATGCGTCACCCGGTGCCGCACGATCTGCGCGGCGATGGAATAGTCGTCCTCGGCCAGCCCGGCATTGGCAGCCGCCACCACTCTGGCCAGCGCCGGCAGGCCCGCCAACACCACCTCGGGGGCCACGCCATAGTCGATCAGACAGGCCACTTCGCCAACCCCGATCCGCTTCAGCTGCTCGACCCGGGCCAGAGCATCGTCCACGGTGCCGAACAGCCCGGAGTCTTCGAAATACCGCTGGAACGCGAAATCGAGGATCGCGTCCAGTTCGTCCGCTTCCAGCGACTGAATGTCGATGTCCATCGGCTTGGCCACGCCAGCCGGTTTCTTGAACGCCGGAAAGGCCCAGGCATATTGCTTGATCAGCGCCGCCGCCGAGCGCAGATAGTCTTTCATCGGCCCGCGCACCTGGTCGCGCACCTGGTCGCGGTCGGACCCCACAAAGGTGTGCAGCATCAGCGTCACCACATGCCGCGCCGGATCGTGCCCCGCGTCGCGCAGGGCCTGATGGTATAGCGCAATCTTCTCGCCGACCTCGTCGACCGACTGGCCCAGAAGATGCGTCAGCACATTGGCGCCAATCGCCCCCGCTTCGCGCCATGTCTCGGGATTGCCTGCCGTGGTCACCCACAGCGGCAGCTCTTTCGAGACCGGGCGCGGTTGGGTGCTGACGCCGAACACCCCGTCCTTCGTCGGAAACTCTACCGTCTCGCCGCGCCACAGCCGGCGCACCTGATCGGCGGCCTCGAACATCGCGGCCTTATTGGCGGGCGGCGTGTTCTGTGGCCGCAGCACGAAATCATCGGGATGCCAGCCCGACGCCACCGCAATTCCGGCACGGCCGCCGGTCAGGTTGTCGATCACCGCCCATTCCTCGGCAATCCGCGCCGGATGGTGCAGCGGCATCACGCAGGACCCCGCCCGCACACCGATGTTGCGCGTCACCGCCGCCACGGCAGCCCCGGTCACCGCCGGATTCGGATAGGGCCCGCCAAAGGCGTGGAAATGCCGCTCCGGCGTCCACACGGCACAGAACCCGTGGGCGTCGGCGAATTTCGCCCCCTCCAGCAGCAGTTCATACTTCTTCGGCCCCGCGCCATCGTCGTTGCCCCAGTAATACAGCGAGAAGTCCATCCCCTGCGCCGAAACCGCCCGACCCGACGACACCAGCGACCGCTGTTCGTCGCCGCTGAGAACCACCTTGAAGCCGCGCGACAGCGTCCAGAAAAGTTCCAGCACCGAGATGTCGAACGACAAGGATGTGACCGCCAGCCACACCCCCGGGTCGGTGCCGATCCGCGCGTCCATCCCGGCAAAGAAATTGAGGACGTGGCGATGCTCGACCATCACCCCCTTGGGCCGCCCGGTGGACCCCGAGGTGTAGATCATGTAGGCCAGATCGCCCGGCTCGGCACCGCCGCCCACGTCCTCGCCCGACGCCGCCGCAATCCGCGCGTCGCGGTCCAGCAGCAGCATCTGCGGCCCCTGCGCCGGCAGGCTGACGTCCGACGCCGAGACGATCACCGGGCAGGCCGAATCTTCGATGAACAGTGAAATCCGTTCGGCCGGATAGCCGGGGTCCATCGGCACATAGGCGCCGCCCGCCTTCTGGATCGCCAGCGCACCGACAACCAGGTCCAGCGACCGTGGCAGGCACAGCCCCACCAGCACCCCCGGCCCGACCCCCATCTGCCGCAGCACCGCCGCCACCCGGTTGGCCCGCGCGTTGAGAGCGGCATAGCTGAGCGCATCTCCGTCACACACCAGCGCCACAGCATCGGGCGTCCGCGCGACCTGTGCCTCGATCACCTGATGCACACAGCGGCCGGCGTCATAACCGGCGCGGGTCTGGTTGAACCCGTGCACCACCTGCCAGGTCTCGGCCGCGTCCAGCCCCGGCACCGCCGACAGATCGCTGTCCGCCGCCAGCGCCGACAGCGCAGCGGCGATGTGAAGCACCCGCGCCGCCAGCGCCTGCGCCTCGGCCAGCGGCAGTCGCCCGGTGTCGGCCCACAGCGCCTGCGCCGTGATCGTCACCGCCGTGCCCGCAATCGGCCCGCTTTGCGACACGCCCACCGGCGGCACATCGCCGCCGCGCAGGGCGGAGTCCCGCGCCCGGATGTCCAAGGCAAATCCGGGGCCGGCCTCGGCCATCGCGCGGGTCAGATCGGCCTTTGCCGCCCCGATGGGGCCCGTTACCGGCACCTCCAGCGGCACCCAATCGCCAAGGTATCCCGGTGCTGCGGACGGCCCGCCGGAATAGGCAACCCCGCCAACCCCCTGCCCAAAAGCCCGGATCAGCGCCAATGCCAGCACCGCAAGGTCCGGCCCCGGCAACGGCACCGAAACCCAGTCGCCCGCGCCGGGCCCCCCCACCGCCACCGGCTGCAACGCGGTCAGCGCCCGCCGCATCCGGCCGTCCGCCCCCGCGACCAACGCCAGCGCCTGCGTCAGCGCCTCGGGCGCGTCGATGGGCGGCAGCACCGCGTCGGCAATCCCGGTGGCCGCCACCGGCAGCCCGCGCGCCTGACACACCAGCCGCGACAGCCTGACCGCACCTGTCCCGCAGGCCACCACCAGCCCATCCGCATCGGTCGCCAGCACCGCACCGGGCACGCCTGCGCCCGCTGCACCTCGGGCCTCCACAACCTCGGCCCCGCCCACGTTCAGCACCCCGCCCGACCAAGCCAGCTTGGCCGTGGTCAGAGGGTTCCAATACGTTCCGTGGTCCAGCGCCCGCACCTGCCGCGCCACCACCTCGGCGGGTTGCGTGAAATCCAGCCGCCCGAACGCCGCAGGCCGGTCTGCCCGCAGATACAGACTGCGCTGCGACAGGTCCTGCGTCACGCGCCGCAGATCGCCGGTTTCCAGTTGCGCCAGCAGCGCCGGAAAACTGTCGATCGCCGTCTCGAAACACCGGGTGTTCAGCGTCAGCGCGGTGTCCTGCGGCCCGATGTCGAACAGCCGCTGCTCCAGCACATCGCCCTCGTCCACCCCGCCGCCGATCAGGTGCCAGGTGATGCCATGCCGGGTCTCGCCGTTCCACAGTGCCCAGACCGGCGCGTTCAGGCCCGCGTAGCGCGGCAGCGGTCCGTCGTGAAAATTCACCGCCCCCCGCGACGCCATTGCCAGCACTGCCTCGGGGATCACCGTCAGGTTGGCCACCGACAGCACCCAGTCCACCGCCAATCCCGCAAGGTCCGCCCCCGGCGCCTCGACGCGCAGCCCCGCGTCCCGCGCCCAACCTGCCACGTCCGCATTGCGGGTGACCACGCAAGCCAGCCGATGCCCCCGCGCCAGCAGCATCTCGCCGCAGTGCCGGGTCAGGCTTTGGTTGCCGATCAACAGGGCCGTGAACATCGCCGTCTCCTTATTCAGAACCGCCACGCAGCGCGTGACGCACCAGATCGCGCAGGTAGAACGGCGGGTCGACCGGGTCTTTGCGCTGCACCAGCACCCGCAGCCGCCAGATCAGCCCCCCCGCCACATGCGCAACGTCCGCCAGCCTCGCATACCTTGGACCATGCACCTTGCGAAAGTAATGCCGGCGGGAGTCGAGCCAATAGCCCGGAATCCGCTGCCATTTCTTGCTGCCGGTCGACGCGCCGCCAATATGGCTGACCCGGCTTTCCAGAACGTAATCGGTCGGCCATCCCGCCCGCGCCGCCCGATGGCACAACTCGGTTTCCTCGAAATAAAGAAAGAACCGCTCGTCGAACAGCCCGATCCGGTCCAGCACCGCCGTCCGCATCATCAGACTGGCGCCTGCCAGCCAATCGACCCGGCCCGTCGCCTGCGGAAGGGGCCGCGCCACGATCCAGTGACGCAACAGGCGCGAGATCGGGCCAAACCGCGCCTGCGCCTCGAACTCGCCGGCGAGCGAGGGAAAGCGGAACGCCGTCCGGTGCGCCGCGCCGTCGGGGCCATGAATGAAACTGCCCGCAAATCCGGTGGCCGGATGCGTTTCCAGATGATCAACCAGCGCGCGGATGGCATCGGGCGCGGGAATGGCATCGGGGTTGAGGATATAGACATACTCCGGCGCAGACCCGTCGGGCATGCCGGCCCGGATGCCAACGTTGTTGCCCGCGCCAAATCCGCCATTCTGCCCCGATTGCAGCACCCGCACCGGCCAGCCCCGCGCAGCGGCCTGTGCCGTCATCGCCTCGAACGACCCGTCGCCCGAGTCGTTGTCGACGATGGTCAGCGCCGCGTCGATGCCCTGCATCGCGCTCAGCGCCGCCTCTGCCGCCGCCAGAGTCATGTCGGCCGACCGCCAGTTGAGCACGACGACAAGAACCCGCGCCATCCCCTACTCCGCCGCTGCGGCCAGAACCGGAACCGAGGCCCGCTCTGCCGCCGCGATCACGTCGCGCAGATGCCGCGCCATAACCCGCACGTTGGGCTCCAGCACCATGCTGTCATGGTCGCCGGGCACCTCGATCACCTGCAGTGCCGGGGCAAACCGGGTCAGATCATTGTCGGCAAACACATATTCCCGCGCCTGGCTGACCCAGAGACCGTTTCCGACCGCAAACGCACGGTTCAGCGGTGGGCGAAACAGCACCGTCGCCCCCTGGCGCTGTGTCATCCGGTAGCCGGGCAGGGCCGCGCGGAAGGCCGACTCGATTGCCGCGTTCTGAAACTCCGCCTCGCCCGCCTCGGCCTGTGGCCGCCGCTGGCGCTGTCGCCATTCGTATTTGTCGCGCAACCACTGCGCGACGAACCCCGCACCCCCGGCCCGCAGTTGCGCGGCCCGGATGCGCAGCTTGTCGGCCCGCGTCAGGCCCGGGCGCATCGGCAGTGGCGTGTCCAACAGCACCAGCACCGACACCACTTCGCCCGCCGAGTCCAGTTGCCGGGCCATCTCCCACGCCGTCAGCCCGCCACCGGAAAACCCGCCCAGCATATAGGGCCCGCGCGGCTGCACCTGCCGCAGCTCTGCGATGTAATCCGCCGCCGCCTCGGCAATCGTCGCATGCGGCGCGGCATCGCCATACAGCCCGCGCGCCTGCAGGCCATAGAACGGCCGGTCCCCACCGATAAGCTGCGCCAGATGCCGCAGGTTCAACACGTTGCCGAACATGCCCGCGACAAGGAAGAACGGCTGCTTCGGCCCGCCATCGGCCTGATGCATCGGCACCAGATGGGTGAACCGCCGCTGCACCGCCACCGGCTTTGCGCCCTCTTCGGCGGCCTCTCCGACCTGAGCCGCGATCAAAGCGGCGCAGCGCGCGATGGTCGGCGCCTCGAACAGGACCGAGATCGGAAACTCCACCCGATAGGCCTTCTTCACCATCGCAAACAGCCGCACGGCAATCAGGCTGTGACCGCCAAGGTCGAAAAAGCTGTCCTCGACCCCCACATGCGCCACACCCAGCAGATCCTGCCAGAACCCCACCAGCGTGCGTTCAATGTCGCTGCGGGGGGCGACATAATCGGTCTCAAGATCGGGCCGCTCAAACGCCGTGCCTGCCGCCCGCGCCGCCTCGGCCTCGGTCGTCTGACGGATCAGGGCGGGCAGGTCCAGCGACGAGACGATGATCTGCGGTTGCCCCAGCGTCACCGCGCGGGCAAAGGCTTCGGCGCCCTCCTCGGGGCGGATGCCCTGCGAAAAGGCATGCAGCAGGCGCTCTTCCACGGGCGATGTCGGACGCTCGGCGGGTTTGCCGTCAAACTCCAGATCGCGCGCATCGGGTTTGGCAAAGCTGAGTGCGCCGTCCAGCCGACGGATCGAAAAGCCCGCAATCTCGACCAGAACCTCGCCGTCGGGGGTGGTCAGGGTGATGTCGAACACCGCTGTCGGGCGGTCAGCGCGGTTGTCGGCGGCGTTGCGCACCCAGCTTGCCACCTCGGCAGGCAGCGGTTTGAACACCCGGATGCGGTCATAGGACACCGGCACCCACAGATGATTGGGGGTGTAGCCGGAAATCAGCCCCATGGCCCACCCCGTCGCCAGATCCATCAACGCCGGATGCAGCACCCAACCGGCGGCCAGATCGCTGCGAAACTGCAGCGGCAGCGCCAGCCGCGCCAGACCCTCGGCCCCGCCGATGGTCCGTTGCCGCAACACCCGCCAGCGCGGGCCAAAGCGCAGATGCGCCTCCTGCGGCGACACCATCCCCTCGCCGACCTCGGGCGCGGGCAACCGGGCTGCAATCGCCGCCAGATCCAGCGTCGGGGAGGTGGCGGCAACCGGCACGACCCGGGCCTGGGCATGCAACTGCCAGCCGACCCGCCCCTGATGCATCACCCCCGATCGCAGGTCAAAGTCATAGCCTTCGTCGCTGCGCACCAACCGGGCGCGCAGGTCGGTGACGTCGGCATCGGCCACAGCCAGCGGCCGCAGGAAATAGACATCGCGCAATTCGAACGCGCCCGCCTCGCCCTGCGCCCGCACGGCCTCGGCCGCGATCTCGATCAGCCCGGTGCCGGGGATCAGCGCCTGCCCCTGCGCCGTGCGATGGCCATCCAGCACCCAGCGGTCGACGCCATGGCGCGCGGTGAACATCCGGTGCCCGCCCGCATCGAACGTCGCCTCGTCCAGCATCGGCGCGCGGATCGGCAGGCGCGGCGCGGGCGGGCGTTCGCCCAGCCGGTCGGCCAGAGCCTCGGCTGCCATGCCCACCCCGGCCCAGATGCCCCAGTTGATCGCGATGACCCGGGTCCTGCCCCCTGCCCGCGACCGCGCATAGGCGTTGAGGTATTCATTGGCCGCGACATAGTCGATCTGCCCGGCGGGCCCGGTGACGGTCGAGGTCGAGGCAAACAGCACCAACAGGTCAATCGACCCGTCCGGAAACAACTGGTGCAGCACCTGCGTGCCGTGCAGTTTCGGGGCCAGCACCTCTTCGACCGAGGCCGGGGTCTTGGTCATCAGCGGGCCGTCATCCACCACCCCTGCCGCATGGATCACCACGCGGACCGGGCCGAACCGCGCCACCCCCGCCGCCTTGGCCGCCGCCATGTCCTGCGCGTTGCAGACATCGGCAGAGGCCACCATCACCTCGCCGCCCAACGCCTCGAGCCGTTGCAGCGCCGCCAGACGGCGCGCGATGGGGTCTGACGGGTCATTGCTGGCCAGATAGCCGGGCCAGTCGGCCCGATCGGGCAGGCTGCGCCGGGCAATCAGGGTGATCCGGGCACCATGGCGGCGGATCAGGTCTTCGGCCACCGTCAGCCCGATGCCGCCGAACCCGCCGGTGATCAGCACATGCGCGCCGTGCGGCAGGGTTTCGGCCGGGTCGGGCAACCGCAGGGGCCGCAGGCCCTGCTCATACCGCTTTTCGCCGCGCAGCGCGGCATTGCGCGGCGCGGGGGCGGCCAGCAGGTCTTCCAGCACCTGATCCACCAGACCGCCTGTCGGGCTGCGGCCCCGGCGGGCGTCGGGCGGCAAGGCAAGGTCGAGCGACGACACCGTCACCCCCGGCATTTCGCGCGGCATTACCCGCAGTGGCCCAAGGAGGGTGGCCTTTTCCGGATGGGCCAGAGGCTCGGCGCGGACCTGAGCGGCACCCGTCGTGACCACGGTCAGGTGCAGCGGATGGGCCAGAGTCTCGTCCATCATCGCCTGCGCCAGAAACAGCAGGCTGTAAAAGCCCTGCTCCAGATTGCGGTGAAAGAAGCTGGAGCCGGGGCGGAACGTCACGGCCCCGGTCACCAGCCAGAAATGGGCGATGCGCTGCGGGGTCAGGCCCCGCGCCACCAGATCGCGGATCAGCGCATCATACCCGTCGCGACCGCGTTCGGGGGCCAGCACATAGCCGTCACCCTCGCGCGCAAAGGCATCGCCGGCGCGCACCGTGACCACCCGGTGCCCGGCATCGCGCAGCCGCGCGGTGACCGCCGTGGCCAACCCTTCGCGATCCTGAAACACCAGCCAGGTCATGGGCGACACGCCGGCAAGATCGGCCTCGAGATCAAATCCGGACGCTGCCGGACGCCATTGCGGCTGCCAGCCCCAGTCGGCCATGTCGGCGATGCGTTGCGGCAGCGCCACCGGCTCGATCTCTGCCTGACCGGGGGCGATGAAATAGGTCTTGCGTTGAAAGGCATAACCCGGCAGCGGCACACGGCGGCGCCGGGCCCCGGCCCAGATCGGCTCCCAGTCCACCGGCACGCCGCAGGCCCAGAGCCGCGCGATGGTCGTCACATGCCAGGCGTCGTCGGCCACGGCCTGATCGGGGTGGCGCAGGGCCGGCACGACCTGGCCCTGCGCCACGCCGTTGGCCTGCGCCAGCGACGACAGCGCGCGGCCCGGCCCCATTTCCACGTAGACCCGGTTCGGCGTTGCGGTCAGCGTGGCCATGCAGGCCTGAAAGTTCACCGTGTTGCGCAGATGGGCGACCCAATAGTCGGGGTCGGTCGCCTGATCCGGGGCAAGCTCGGTCCCGGTGCGGTTCGAGATGATCGGCAGTGTCGGCGGGTTGAGCCGGATGCGGCGCAGATAGTCGCCGAACCGGGCAAGGATCGGGTCAAGGAGCGCACTGTGCGCCGCGATGTCGATGGCGATCCGCTGCGTCTCGGTTCCATCGGACCGCAGTGCTTGTGCCAGTGCATCAAGCGCCGCATCCGGGCCGGAGACGACGCAGAGACCGGGGGCGTTGACCGACGCGAGGTCGATGTGACGGGCCGGACCGGGGGCCAGCCCCCGGACCCCCGGGATATTTGGGTCAGACTGAAAGCCGTGGGCCGCCAGGGCAGCCCGAAGGTCGGACTCCGACAGGGGCACCGACAGCATGCCGCCGGGCTCGACCGTGTCGAACAACTGGCCGCGCAGGTGGACCAGACCGATGCAGTCCTCGAAGCTGAGGACGCCCGCGAGGCAGGCGGCGGTGTTTTCGCCCATCGAATGGCCGACCAGTGCGGTGGGGAGGACACCCCAGCTTTGGAAAAGCTGCGCGAGGGCATATTCGGTGATCATGATCAGCGGCAGTTGCACGGAGGGCCGTTTCAGACGCGTGTTCGCCTCCGCTTCGACGCCGGGGGCGGGCAGCCACAGCGCCCGGATGTCGTAATCGAGCTTTGGCTGCAGGATCGCCAGACCACGGTCCATCCAGTCGGCGAACACCGGCTCGGTCTGGTAGAGATCGCGCGCCATGCCGGCATATTGTGCGCCGCCGCCTGGAAACATGAACACAACGGGCGGATCGTCGCCCAGATGGTCGTGGGAGAACACCCGGCGCGGGTCGTTGGCGTCGAGCATGTCGGCCGCCTCGGCCGGATCATGCGCCACCAGCACCCGACGCTTTTCGAACCCGCGGCGGCCCTCTTTCAGTGTCCAGGCCACATCGGCCAGCGATTGGCCGGGATGGTGCCGCAGATGCGCCGCCAGCCGGGCCTGTGCGGCGTCGAGGGCCGGTTTGGTGCGGGCCGAGATCACCAGCGGCTGGAACGGCCAAAGGCTGTCTTCGGCGGCGGCATCAGCAGGGGCCTGTTCCAGCACCGCATGGGCATTGGTGCCACCGACGCCGAGCGAGTTCACTCCGGCGCGCAGCGGTTCGGGCCCGGCCCAGTCGGTCAGCCGGTCGTTCACCCGGAACGGCGAGGTTTCGAAATCGATCGCCGGGTTTGGCGCCTCGTAGCCCAGACTGGGCGGCAATTGCCGATGGTAGAGCGACAGCGCGACCTTGATCAGGCCGGCCACCCCCGCCGCCGTATCGAGATGCCCGATGTTGGTCTTGACCGACCCGATCCGGCAGGTGCCCACCGCCGTGGTGGTTTCGCGAAACGCCGCCGTCAGCGCCGCCACCTCGATCGGGTCGCCAAGATAGGTGCCGGTGCCGTGGCATTCGATGTAACTGACCGTTTCGGCAGACACACCCGCCACCGCCTGCGCCTCGGCGATGCAGCGCGCCTGCCCGTCGACCGAGGGGGCCAGATACCCCGCCTTGGCCGCGCCGTCATTGTTGACCGCCGAGCCCTTGATCACCGCCCAGATGTGGTCGCCGTCCGCAATCGCATCTTTCAGCCGCCGCAACACCACACATCCTGCGCCCGAGCCGAACACCGTGCCCTGCGCACGGTGGTCGAAGGCGTGGCAATGCCCGTCGGGCGACAGGATCTCGCCCTCGGTGAACAGATAACCGCGCCCCTGCGGCAGTTCCACCGTCGCCCCGCCCGCCAGCGCCATGTCGCATTCGCCGTTCAGCAGCGCCTGGGCGGCATAGTGCACCGCCACCAGCGAGGTGGAGCAGGCGGTCTGGATGTTGATCGACGGACCTTTCAGGTCAAGCACATGGCTGACCCGGGTCGAGAGGAAGTCCTTGTCGTTTCCGGTATGGCGCAAGAGGAACAGGCCGGTGCTGGCCACCAGATCGGGGTTGGTGCACAGGTTGAAGTAGAAATAGCTGCCCATTCCGCAGCCCGCATAGACGCCGATGGCCCCCTTGAACGCCTCGGGAGGGTGCCCCGCATTTTCGAGCGACTCCCACGCCACCTCAAGGAACTGGCGGTGCTGCGGATCGAGAATGGCCGCCTCTTTCTGCGAAAACCCGAAGAATTCAGGCTCGAAATCTGCGAAACCGTCAAGCGGGGCTGCGGCGGGCACGTAGTTGGGTTTGCGCAGGCGGGCGGAGCTTTCGCCCGCGGCCAGCAGGTCGGCCTCGGTCAGCACGCGGATCGATTCGACGCCGCCGCAAAGGTTGGCCCAATAGGCCCCGACATCGGCGGCACCCGGCAGATGTGCCGCCATGCCGATGATGGCGATATCGGTCTCGGCAAACGGGGTCGGGTCGGTCATTTACCATCACTCGAAAACTGGGCTTAACGCCCGAAAGCGTAGGCCGATCCATCGCAAACTGCTATGGCTGAACCGTGACATTAATGCGGCGGCTGGTCGCGATCGGTTGCTACCGGACCAAAGAAATCGGGCCGGGACGCGGCTTGGCCGAGGACCCAGGCATAAACCAGAGCGATTTGCCGCGCCTTCTGCCCCCAGGTGAACATCTGGTCAACCCGGTCGCGCGCCGCCTGCCCCATCCGCGCCATTGCGGCGGGGTCGTCGCAGGCCGTCGTCAGGGCGTTGGCGAATCGCGCCACGATCTGTGCGCGGCTGCCCATCGGCACGGCCAGCCCGGTGCCGGTCACCACCAACTCGCCCGGCCCGGCATAATCGACGATCAGCGGGGCAAGCCCCAGGGCCATGGCCTCTAGCACCACGCCGCCGCCGAATTCGCGGATCGAGGGAAACGCCAGGATCTGGCACTGCGCCGCGATGTCCTGCACCGCGTCATGCGCCACCCAGCCGTGAAAGGTCACGGCGTCTGCCACACCCAACGCCGTTGCCTGCATGCGAAGGCCGGGCAGCATCGGCCCGTCGCCGATCATCTCGAGCCGGAGACGCCCCGAGGCCAGCAGCCCCGCCGCCGCCTCAAGCAGCATGTCGGGGCCCTTGTAGGGCACCATCCGTCCGATGAACACCGCCCGCAGCGGGCCGTCGGCGGCCTGCGCCTGCCGCCAGAACCGCGCCGGGTCGATGCCGTTTTCCGGCAGATAGATCACCCTGTCCTGATGCCGCGCCGGAATTTCTGCGGCCGTGTGCCGCGACCCCGCCAGAATGGCCGAGGCCGCCGCCAGCGTGGCGCCTCGCCCCGGCAGCCATTTATAGACCATCCGCAGATAAGACAGCCATTCGCGCTCTCGGCGACGCTCGGCGTCAAAGCCCGCGGGCCACGGCACCCCGCCATTGAGCGGCCCCAGAACGAACGGCACCCCCGCGCGCCGGCATTTGCGCGCCAGCGGGCTGTTGACCGTCGGGCTGAGCGGCGTCACCCGATGCACGATGTCATAGGCCCCGGCCCGGATCGCCGGACCGAACGCGCGCCAGACCAGCCGTTCGAAATACGGATAGGTCAGCGCCGAGATCGCCTGCACCATGGTCCAGCCCTTGCCCTCGCCCATCCGCAACCAGCCGGCCAGCCGCCACGCCGGTTTCGCCAGCGCCTCGGAGTCGATCGCGGTGAAATCCTCGCCCTCGACCAGACCGGCGCGCAGAAACGCTTCGCGATTGCGCAGTTGCGTCACGATATGCACCAAGGCCACATCGCGCAGCGCCGTGGCCAGCGACCAGCCAACCAGCGGGACCGACACCCATTCCGGGTTCGCCGCCTCTGCAATGATCAGAACGCGCGGCGTCATATCACGGTCCGCAACGGCCGCCGCCGCATGGCAGCGCCTGCCCCGGCCACCCGCGCTGTGCGCATCGCCTCGGCCCCGCCGAACACCGCGCCGGCCAGCAGCCAGGTGAACGGGATCAGCGTGGCGTTCGGCAGCAGATCCACCGTGTTGACCGCCAGAATCAGCGCCAGCGCCGCCGCGTAGGGCGACAGCCGCTCGGCCCCGCCGCGCGCCAAGGCCTCGCGCGCCAGCATCAGCAGCGGCAGCACCAGCAGACCGAATTCGGCGATGTAGCCGGTCCAGCCGCGCATCCCCATGGTGATCACCCACATCCCGTCGGCAATGGTCTGCACCCGTCCGGTGACCGGATCGTGGATCAGCCCCCGCGCATAGCCGCCCCAGCCGAACCAGCCCCGCTCTGCCGCGCGGTCCAGCAGCAGGTCTTCGTTCTGGAAGCGGAAGGCCAGCGATTCGGCCCGTTCGGCGCTTAGCGTCCGGGCAAAGGCCACGATGTCGTCGACCGGAACCAGATGCGCCCCGCGCAGCAGCGGATAGGCCAGGACCATCACCCCCAGAACCGCGGCCAGCGCCACCTGCCAACGCTGCGGCGCAAACAGCAGCCACGGCGCAAGGCCCAGGGCATAGACCGTGGGCCCCGCGCTTTTGCACAGCAGCACCAGCCCGGCGGTATAGCCGACCGCCAGCAGCAGCTTTGGCCGCACCGGTGCCGGACCAGCCCGCAACAACACAAGTGCAGCGGCAAAGCACATCAGCGCAAAGAACGCGACCCACAGCCCGTGCGGCAGGAACACGACAGGGCGGTAGCCGCCGAAACGGATGGTCTGAAAGAAATCATGCTGGAAAAACCCGTAGACCCAGACGTTCATCTGCGGCGACATCCGGGTTTCGATGAACATCGGCACCGAATAGACCAGCCCCGCCAGCACCAGCGCCACCAGCACCGCCCGCATTGCCGCAGGATCGCCCAGATACCGCCGCGCCAGAAAGAACGGGATCAGCGCGATGGCCTGACTGGCCACCGCCGCAACGGAATCATACAGGAACAGGCCCTGAATATCGCCCGCCTCGATCGGGATCGGGTCCGGGTTGGTCAGCACCGTCGCAAACGGCGACAGCACGAACAGCCCGATCAGCAGGCGGCCCCCCCAGTTGCCCGGGTCCACCTCCACCCTGTCCCGCAGCACCAACAGCACAAACGCCAGCGAGACCAGATTGGGGATCGACTCCTTGTTCAGGTCCGGCACCGTCGGCAGGTTGATCGCCGTCAGCGGCGGCAAGATCAGATATCCACCCAGAATCGTCCAGACCAGCGCCCGCGCCGGATCAAGCCGCGACCACAACTGCCAGGCCACAACAGGCCACAGGCAGATCATCAGATAGGCAAAGGCATTCGGTGTGGGCACGGGTCCGGCTCGGGTTCGGGCATCGGGCTGGTTTAGCACGATCTGCGTCCGGCAACCATGGCGCCGCGATTTAGGCCGGGACATGGCACCCTGTCACCGCTATGTCACGAGATAGTCCAGTGCCTCATGCTAGACTTGTTCCATTGTTGTGTCCTCGCCCGGTTTCCCGCCCGCACACCGCTGAAAGCCCGCCGATGCTGTTCCGGTTCGGAGCTTACCTCATTCATGTGAACGTCCGCAGCCGGTCGGCCCTGATGCAGGCCGTGCGCGCCCGTCTGGTCGACAGGCAGGGCTTTGCGCTGGCAACGATCAACCTTGACCATCTGGTGAAACTGCACCGCAACCCGGCGTTCCGCAGCGTCTATGCCGCGCAAGACCTTGTCGTGGCCGACGGCAATCCGATTGTCTGGCTGTCGCGGCTGGCCCGCCGCCCGGTGGCGCTGGTGCCCGGGTCCGACCTGGTTGTTCCGCTGGCCCGGATCGCGGCCGAAACGAACACCGCCGTCGCGCTGATCGGCACCACCGACGCCGCCCTTGCCGCCGCCGCCGCCCGGTTGCGGGCGGACATTCCCGGTCTGAACATCAGTCTGACCGAAGCCCCCGCCATGGGATTTGACCCCGAAGGTCCCGCTGCCCGCGCGCTGCTGGCGCAGGTGGCGGCCAGCGCCGGCCTGTGTTTCATAGCCCTTGGCGCCCCCAGGCAAGAGACGTTCGCAGCGCTTGGCCGCAAGCTGGCCCCGCAGACCGGCTTTGCCTCGGTGGGCGCGGGGCTCGATTTTCTGGCAGGCACCCAGCGGCGCGCGCCGGGCTGGGTCAGGGCGATCTCGATGGAATGGCTGTGGCGGGCGCTGTCGCAGCCCCGCCGCCTGGTTCCGCGCTATGTCGGTTGCGCGATGATCCTGCCGCGGCAGGTCCTGGCCGCCTGGCGGCTGCGGTTTTCCTGACGCAGGGGCCGACTGGCCGTCCGGCACGGCTATCTGTATTCGATGATCCGCCGCCGCGCGCCGCGCAGCGCTGCAAGGTAGAACCCCGCAGCCCCCTGCGCCTCGGCGAACTTGCCAAGCACCGCATACCCAGCCCCCACCCAGCCGAGCCGGGGAGCCAGCCGAACCACCTGCGCCGGATAAAGCAGCGCCAGCAGCCCCGACCACGGCGTCACCGCCACCGCGGCAAGGATGACCACCGGCAGCCCAAAACCCCAGATCAGGCAGCGCCGCGTCTCGCGCACCCAATGCCCGGCAGCGCGATGCAGCCGGGCCCCTTCGGCATAGGCATGCCCCGCCCGCACCGTGCGCCGCCACCACTGCGAAAAGCGGGTCATCGCCGCGTCATGCAGCGTCATCTCGGCGTCCAGCCGCCAGATTTCGCCCCCCGCCACCCGCAGGCGCAGGCACAGTTCCGGCTCTTCGCCCGCGATCAGGTCGGCCCGGTAGCAACCAACCGCCTGCACCGCCCCGTAGCGCATCATTGCATCGCCGCCGCAGGCCTGCGCCGGGCCAACCGGCGTGTCCCATTCCCGGTCCGCCAGCGCGTTGTAGACTGAGCGGCCGGGAAACCTTTCGCGCCGCCGCCCGCAGACCACCACCGCACCCGGATGCGCGGCAAACCCCGTCAGCGCCGCCGCGATCCAGCCCGGATCGACGACGCAATCGCCGTCGACCATCTGCACGAACTCGGGCGGATCGGCACCGAGCAGCGCCAGCCCCGCGTTGCGCGCCCGCGCGGCCGTGAACGGCGTGGCGAGGTCCAGCACCACCACGCTGGCGCCCGTGGCGCGAGCCGCCTCGACCGAACCGTCGGTGCTGCCGCTGTCAACATAGACCAGCCGCCGCACCTGCCCGCGCAGCGAGGCAAGACAGGCCAGCAACCGCGCGCCCTCGTTGCGGCCGATCACCACGGCATCCACCCCGACCATTGCAACAACCCTCTGATTTCCCGCACAGTCTAGACGCAGGCCCGGCGATTTGGCCATGCGCCACCCTCGCCTGACCCTTTCATTTTCATGGTTTCTCTGCTATTCATCAATCACTGGGCGGGGGCCCGGAAACATCGGCTCGCAGCGGTGGTCCCAAAAAGGCCATCTTGCAAACCGATGATTCCGTCGTCATGTCCGCCGCAAGGCGGGCCAGTGTGTATCGGTGGCGGCAGGTTTGCCCGCCCTGTTCCAGGAGCCCGGGCAGAATGCCAGACGACTATATGTTGATATCGCGCAGCGATGCGCACGCCCATATGGAGCTTACGGCGATGTCCGACCATCCGTCAGACACCCGGCAGAAACCCCGCACCGGCGCGTTCTCGCTGTTTCGCACGGGGCAGGTGGCCGCGCAGGCCCCTGTCACGCTTGACCTTGCCACCGGGCGCGAAATCTTTGCCCCCATCATCTCCACGACGCTGTTCACCCCGGCGCGGGTCTGGGAATCGCTTGGCCCGGTGGTGCTGGACGCCGACCGGCTGCTGCGAAACGGACTGTTTCCGAATGTAAGCTCCGACCCCGCCGCCGCCGCGTTTGACATCCTGCGCTCGCGCCTGCTGCACGGGCTGACACAGCGTGGCTGGAAACGGATTGCCGTCACCTCGCCCACCCATGGCTGCGGCAAAAGCTTTGTCGCCACCAATCTGGCCCTGTCGCTGGCCCGCCGCCCCGAAAGCCGCACCGTGCTGATGGACCTTGACTTGCGCCGCCCGCAACTGGCCAGCCTGCTGGGGGTGCGTGACGTGGCCCCGCTGCGCGACTTTCTGACCGGAGAGCAACCGCTGGAATCGCAGTTTCGCCGGGTGGGCCGCACCCTGGCGCTCGGGCTGAACGGCGAGCCGGTCGAGGATGCCTCGGACCTGCTGCACGACCCCGAAACCGCCAAGGGGCTGGCCGCGATGCAGGAACAGCTTGATCCCGAGGTGGTGATCTATGACCTGCCACCGGCGCTTGTCGCCGATGACGTGCTGGCGCTGTCGAGCCAGATCGACGCGGTGCTGCTGGTGACGGACGGCACACAGACCACGCCCGAAGACATCCGCGCCTGCGAGCGCATGTTCGACGGCCAGATGCCACTGATGGGGGTCGTGCTGAACCGCGCGCAGGATCGCAAGATCGGCCGCTACCGGTATGGCAGGGACTGAACCTTGGGACAGATCCAGACCCTTGAAGAGTTCTTCAGCCTGCTGCGCCGCCGTCGCTGGCTGATCGTCGCGGTTGCTTTGCTGGGTCTGTTGCTGGCGGCGGTCTATGCCCGGTCGCGCCCTGACACCTACGAATCCGCCGCCGTGATCCAGATCGAGATTCCGACGGTGACCGAACAGGATGGCACCGTTGCGCCATCGGGGGCGGCGCAATTGCTGCAGGCCATCGAACAGCGGCTGACGACGCGCGAAAACCTGCTGGCGGTCATCGCGCGGCACGGGGTGTATGCCAACCTGCCCGGCCTTACCGACGATCAGAAAGTGGCACTGCTGCGCGGGTCGCTGACGTTTCAAAGCGTCGCCTCGGCCACCGCGCAGACCTTTGGCGCGCCGCCCGCCATTTCCGCGATCATCATCTTTGCCCGGATGGACCGGCCCGATCTGGCCGCCCGCGTCGCCAATGACTTTGCCCAGGGCATCCTTGACCAAAGCACCGCGGGCCAGCTGGATTCGGCCCGCGAAACCACCACCTTCTTTGCCACCGAAGAGGCGCGGGTCTGGACGCAGATCGTGGCGCTCGAGGCCGAGATTGCCGCCTTCAAGAACGCCAATGGCGCGGCGCTTCCCGCCCGGATGGACGCGCAGCGCGAAGAACTGGTGGCACTGGATGCCGATCTGCGCGACCTTGCCCAGACCCGCGTCGCGCTCGACGGCCAGCGCAGCGCCATCGGCCCGCCCGACAGCCTGCGCGCCACCCAGTTGCGCAGCCTTGACGAGATCGACACCCAGCTGTCGGTCATCGAGGCCCAGACCGCCAGCCTGAACGCCCGCCGCGCCGAGATCGAGACGCAGCTTGCCCAAAGCCCCGAAGTGGAGCGTGTGCTGTCCGGCTATGACCGCCGGCTGACCCAGCTGCAAAGCCAGCATGACGTTGTCACCCGCCGCATGGCCGAAGCGGAAACGACCCAGCGGCTGGCCGAGGCGCGGCAATCGGAACGCTTCACTCTGCTGGAGCGGGCATCCGAGCCGCAGTATTCGACCGGAGGCGGCGGCAGAAAGCTGGTGGCGACAGGGGCGGTGGTCAGCCTTCTGGCGGGCATCGTGCTGGCCTTCGTGCTGGACCTGATGAACCCGGTGGTGCGCACCGCCGAACAGATGCAGCGGCAACTGGACCTGCGCCCTGTCGTGTCGATCCCCGATATTGGCACCCGGCAGCGCCGGCGTCCGCCAGCCGCGATGGGCAAACTGCTTGACGATCCCAGCCGGCCGATCCTCGGGCTGCCGCGCTATGCCGTGCTGGCAGGCGGGGCCACGCTATTTCTGGTGCTGGCCGCCGCCGCCTTTGCCTGAACCACTGCAAAAAGTCCGCCTCCAACCGGGACGGGCCTTTGCAAATCCGGCAGTGCGCCGGAGTGGATCAGTATCCGGTGCCGTTGACAACCACACCCACGGTGCGCAGCAGGATCTTCGCATCGGTCGCCAGCGACAGGTCGGCCTCGTAGGCGGTGTCGAATTCGGCCCGCGCTTCGAACGTGGTCTTGTTGCGGCCCGCGGTCTGCCAGAACCCGGTGATGCCGGGGCGCAGTGCGTAATAGGCCTCACCCGGATACATCGACTGCTGCTGAACCATCATCGGTCGGGGGCCGACAAGGCTCATGTCGCCCCACAGCACGTTGAACAGCTGCGGCAACTCGTCCAGCGACGACTTGCGCAGGAACGCCCCAAAGCGGGTGATCCGCGGGTCGTTGCGCAGCTTTTGCGTGCTGTCCCATTCCAGCCGCGCCTCGGGGTGCGCCGCCAGGTGGTCATCCATGCGCGCATCGGCGTCGCTGACCATCGAGCGCAGCTTCCACATCCGGAACTTTCTGCCGCCACGGCCCACCCGCATCTGCGTATAGAACGGCTGCCCGCCTTCGATCGCCACCAGCACCGCCAGCCCCGCCACCAGCGGCACCACAACCGGCGCCGCCAGCACGATCGCCGTCATGTCCAGTGCGCGCTTCACGGCGTTGCGGTAGAGGCCGGGCTTGCGCGGCAGCTTGGGCGCGGCCGGAACCGCCTCTGCAGCGCCGTTGACAAGAAAGCCACTGTTCGGCTCGGGAAAACGGATCGTCATTGTAGGCATTCCGGGAACAGTTCCCGCCGACCCGCGACGGCAGCCGTGCCCAGCGTCAGGGCGGCAACAAGATGGGGTCCGGCGGACCCGCCAAAGCACGACAAATTTTCAGATTTCTGGCAGTACATCATCTACACTCGAATAAACCGCCCCCAATTGCATTTTACTCGTATGCGAATGGTTTTGGCTATCGGTCATGGGCGGGTCTGGCCCGATTTACGTCATGTTTAGCATGATTTCTGGCCGTGTTTTTGACCATGTCTGGCCACAATTGCCGATGCCGCAACTGGTGGTTGCAACCTTCAAAACCGCCTCGCGCAAGGTGATCAGCTGATTCGCCAAACGGACGTCACCGCCCCCGGGTCCCGCCGCCGCCACAGATGTCAGGCCATTATCCAACCCGGGGCATGGTGCCCCCCCGAGGCACGGAGCGGATTGTTTCCGCAACCGGCAAATTGCGGGAATGGTTAGGTTTTGCCTTCTGGGGGGTGAGACGTGTCAACCCTGCGTCGGGCTGCGGCCCAAAGGAACAGCACAACCCCCGCCGTTCCTGCAAGCGGATAGCAGGCCAGCGCCGCCGCAACGCTGAACCCCGCGGCAAAGCCCGCCGCCACGCCGGCCATGCCGACCACAATCGCGCTGAACACCACCCCGACGCCGATCACCCGCAATTCGCCTTTCAATCCACGTCCAAGGTCATGTCTAATTCGTCAGGGCAGTCTGCCTGATATTGGAAACAATAATAGTTAATTTTTCGTCAATGCCGTAAAAATCGAGACATTCTCCCGACAATTCTACTCAAACCCCTGACAGATCACCCCGACAAAGAGCCGAGCGCCCCAGCATTGACCCACAACGCCAGCCCGACCAGCCCCGCCGCCACCGCACCGAACACCGCATCATGCCGGGCGTCCCAGGCCCGGTGCTTGCGCGCCAGTGCCACCACCGCGCCATGCATCGCCAGCGCCGCCAGCCCCTGCCCGATCAGCGCCCCCGCCAGCCCGGCAAGCCATACCCCGGCCAGAAACGCCAGCGTCTGCACCACGGCGCGCGCGGCGATCACCGCGAAATAGGTCCGGCTGTCACCCGCCGCCAGCGCCGACTGGTCATAAGTCAGCCCGATCACGCCGGGCATCTGCACGCAGGCAATCGCCACCACGATCGCCCCCGCGCCGGCATAGCGCGGGTCGTAAAGCAGCCCCACCAAGGGCACTCCTGCCAGCGCCACCACCCCCAGCAATCCCAGCACGCCGCCGGTCAGCCCGAACCGCAACCGCCGCAGTTTCGCCGCATGCGCCGCCGAGGCCGCCGGATGCTGATCGCGGTAGATCGGGATCATGATCCGCGACGACACGGCACCGCCCAGCAGCACCGGAAACGCCGCAAGGAAATAGCCGATGTTGTAGACCCCCAGCGCATCCAGCGGCAGCCAGGCCCCCAGAATGGCCTTGTCGCCCTGCGACAGCGCAAAGCCGCAGGCGGTCGACAGGAAGATCCACTTGCCGAAATGCACCAGTTCGCGCCCCGCCCCCCTGTCCCACAGCAGCCGGTTGCGCCGCCCGGGCAGGAACCACGACATCAGCGCCAGCTTGACCAGCGCCCCCGCCACCGCCCCCCAGACCAGCGCCCAGACCGATTGCAGCACCCAGGCCAGCCCGATCATCACCACCATGCCTGCGATCTGCGACATCAGGTCCAGCACCGTCACCCGCCCCAGCAGCAGATGCCGGTTCGCCGTGTCGATCCGTGTCGGGTTGAACCCGGCAATCAGCAGCGACACCCCCGCGACCGGCAGCAGCATCGCCAGATCGGGCGCCTGATACAGCCACGCCGCCGGCAGCGCCGCCGCACAGGTCATCGCCCACAGCAATGCCCCCCGCACCACATTGATGCTGAACGCCGTATCAAGATAGGCCGGGTCATCTCCGCTTTGGCTCTGGCTGATCGCGGGTCCCACACCGACGTCTGAAAACATCGCAAGCCCGACCAGCACCACCGACACCAGCGCCATCAGCCCGAAGGCCTCGGGGAACAGCAACCGCGTCAGCACCAGATTGGTCGCCAGCCGCAGCACCTGCGCCGCTGCGTAGCCCCCCGCAGTCACCGCCGACCCCCGCAACGCCCGCGCGAACAGCCCCTGTCCGGTCAACATCTGCGGCATGCGTGTCATCGGGGCCTCGTTTCGGCGCGACCCTAGGGCGGGGCGGGACAGGCGTCAATCTGACTAGGCAACCGCCACCGCGTCCCGTAAAGCAACGGACAACAGCCACCGGAGCGTCCGTGAAACTCGCTTATCTGGTCAACACCTATCCGCGCGCCTCGCACACGTTCATCCGGCGCGAGATTCAGGCGCTGGAGCGTCTGGACTGGCAGATTCACCGCTTTGCCATGCGGTCGGACCGCAGCACCCTGATCGACGCCGCCGACATCGCCGAAGACGCCCGCACCGAGCATATCCTTGACCACGGGTTGCGCCGCCTGCTGCCGGCCGCGATCACCTGGCTTGCCCGCCACCCGCGCAAGTCGCTGGCCGCCCTCAGGCTGACATTGGCTTGCGGCAAACGCGGCGCGGGGAAAGAGCCGGGCACCGGCGGGCGGCTGCGCCACATCCTCTATCTGGTCGAGGCCGCTTTCATCGCCCACCGCTGCGCAGAGCTGCAAATCACCCATATCCACGCGCATTTCGGCACCAATTCGGCCACGGTCGCCATGCTGGCCCACAGCCTTGGCGGCCCCAGCTTCAGCTTTACCGTTCACGGTCCGGAAGAGTTCGACGCCCCCCGCGCCCTGTCGCTGACGCAAAAGATCACCGAGGCGGCGTTTACCGTTGCCATCTCCAGCTTTGGCCGCAGCCAGCTATGCCGTCATTCGCCGCTATCGGAATGGCCGCACCTGCATGTCGTGCATTGCGGGATCGAGCCCTGGCGCTTTGGCGAACCCGCGCCGCTGCCCGACACCGGCCCGCATCTGGTGGCCATCGGGCGGCTGGCCGAACAAAAGGGCTTTCCCCTGCTGATCGAGGCGATGGCCATTGCGGCCCCGCAATTGCCCGGCCTGCACCTGACACTGGTGGGCGACGGCCCCCTGCGGGCCGGTCTGACCGCCGCAATAGCCGATGCGGGCCTGATCAACCGTGTCACCCTGACCGGCTGGCAGGATGAATCGCAGGTTCGTCACCATCTGAGCCAGTCGACGGCGCTGATCCTGCCGTCGTTTGCCGAAGGCCTGCCCGTGGTCGTGATGGAGGCGATGGCGGCGGGCCGGCCGATCCTTGCCACCGCCATTGCCGGCCTGCCCGAACTGGTGACGCCCGACACCGGCTGGCTGGTGCCCGCAGGCGATGTGACGGCACTGTCCGACGCGATCCTGCGGTTGGCGCATACCCCGCACGACACCCTGACCCAGATGGGCCGCTCTGCCCGCGCCCGCGTGATGCAGCGCCACAGCATTGATACCGAGGCCGCGAAACTCGCCACCCTGTTCGCCAGCCGGGGCCGCCCATGACCGAATTCGTCCTGTGCTGCGCCAGCCATTCCGACGCGATCCTGCAGGCGAACCTCGCAGCCTCGCCGCTGGTGGCCACCCACGCCCTGCATGTGGAGAGGGGCGCGGCCTCTGCCGCCGTGGCCTACAACCGCCTGATCGACGCCACCACCGCGCCGGTCATCGTGCTGGCGCATCACGACGTCTATTTGCCGCACGGCTGGGACAGGCTGTTGCAGTCGCGTCTTGCCGAACTGGTCGCACTCGACCCCGACTGGGCCCTGTTCGGTGCCTTCGGCGTGGCGTTCGATTCGCGCCCCACAGGCCCGGTGTGGTCGTCATCGCTGGGGCAGATCGTGGGGCGAGTGCCGATGGCCCCGGTGCCGGTCCAGTCGTTCGACGAACTGCTGATCATCGTCAACCGCGCCTCGGGGCTGCGGTTCGACGAGACGCTGCCGGGCTGGCATTTCTACGGCACCGATATCGTCACGCAGGCCCGCGCCCGCGGCCTGACCGCCTATGCGGGTGCGCTGCCCTGCATCCACAACGACCGCTTTCACCCCGCCCTCGGCGCCGATTTCACCGCCGCCTACCGCCATCAGCAGCGCAAATGGCGTGACCGCCTGCCAATCCGCAGCCCGATCACCAAGATCAGCCGATCCGGCCTGCACCTGATCCGCGACACATGGCAGGCCCGCGGCTCGCAACAGGTGCGCGAGACGATGGCCACCGACACCGGCACCCCGCCCGCGCAGTTGGCCGCCCGCTGCGGCTGGTCAGACCTGTCAGCCTGCGTGTAGTGCGCCCACCGCCTCGGCCACCGCCCTGCCCAGTGCCGCATGCGCCGCCTCGTCGAAATGAACACCGTCCACCGGCGACACCGCAATCACCCGGCCCGCATCCAGAAACCCGCAGCCCCGCGCCCGCGCCAGCCCCTGAAACAGCACCGGCAGCGCCCGCGACCGCTCCGTCGCGCCATAGAACTGCCCGGCGATCGGCCCCTGCTCCAGCACCGGCGGCGGGCAGATCAGCAGGATACGGAACCCGCCATGCCGCTCTTGCATCAGTCTGTCCTGCGCGATGTCCAGCAGGCTGGCGATGCCCCCGGTCACGCCTTCGGCCGTCACCCCGAACCGCGCCTTGACGTCATTGGTGCCCAGCATGATGGTCAGCACATCGATCGGCCCGTGGCTTTCCAGCGCCGTCTTCAGCCCGTCCTGCCCGTTCATGTGGCTGCCCATGCAGGCATCGTCAAACTGCGCCGTCCGGCCCGGCAGGCCCTCCTCCACAACCTCCCACTCCGGCAGCGCCGCGCGCACCACGCCCGGCCAGCGGGTCTGCCGGTCAAGCCGCCGATAAACTCCCAGATCGACGATGGGCGGCGTCCCATGCGTGTTGCTGTCGCCAAACGTCAACAAAACCGGCATCTTGCACGCTCCATCCCCTGATCCAGACCGCAGCCTACCCCCCGCCCCCCCCGTGGGTAAATCCCCAATCCCCCTTTGCCTTTCGGCCCCGGATGCGCATATAGGACGCAACCCATCTTGCCCGAGGATCGCATGTTCGGAACTGCCACGCCCACCGCCCCCACCCCCCCCGCCGCCGATCTGATCAAGGACGGCACCGAAGCCAGCTTCATCGCCGACGTCATCGACGCCAGCCGCGACGTGCCGGTCATCGTCGATTTCTGGGCCACATGGTGCGGCCCGTGCAAGACCCTGACCCCGGCGCTCGAGGCCGCGGTGATCGCTGCCAAGGGCAAGGTGCGGCTGGTCAAGATCGACGTCGACAAGAACCAGCAGATCGCCGCCCAGCTGCGCATCCAGTCGATCCCCACCGTCTATGCCTTCTGGCAGGGCCAGCCGGTCGATGGCTTTCAGGGCGCGGTTGCGGGGTCCGAGATCCAGAAATTCATCACCCGCCTGACCGACCTGTCGGGCGATGACGGCGGCCTGGCCGAGGCCATCGCCGCCGCCGAGGCCATGCTGGCCGAAGGCGCGCATGCCGACGCACTCGAAACCTTCGCCGCCATCGCCGAAGAGGACCCGGCCAGTGCCGAGGCCTACTCCGGCCTGATCCGCACCCATCTTGCCATGGGTGATCCCGACACCGCGCAGAACCTGACCGACGCCGCCCCCGCCGCCGTCGCCAAATCGCCGCTGATCGACGCCGCCCGCGCCCAGATCGAACTTGCCCGGCAGGCCGCCAAGGCGGGGCCAGAGACAGACCTGCGCGCAGCCCTGTCCCGCGACCCGGAAAACCGCCAGATCATGTTCGACCTCGCCCTCGCGCTGCATGCGGCCGGCAAGGTCGAAGACGCCGTCGACACCCTGCTCGACCTGTTCCGGCTGGACCGCGACTGGAACGACGGCGCGGCCAAGGCGCAGTTGATGATCATCTTCGACGCGCTCAAACCGCAGGACCTGATCGTGCTCAAGGGCCGCCGCCGCCTGTCATCGATGATCTTTGCGTGACGCCCGATTGCCAGGCGCCCCGGCCGCTCTAGGTGCCACTCCATCATGATCACACCCGACCTTCCCGACACCATCCCGATCTTCCCGCTGCCCGGTGCGCTGCTGCTGCCGCGCGCCCGGCTGCCGCTGCACATCTTCGAGCCGCGCTACCTGCAGATGCTCGAGGATTGCCTGAAAACCAAATCCCGGCTGATCGGTTTGATCCAGCCGCGCGCCGTGCCGGAAGGGGCCGAGGCCCGGCTTGCCGCCATCGGCTGCGCCGGCCGCCTGACCGCCTTCAACGAAACCGAAGACGGCCGCTACATGATCACCCTCACCGGCATGTCGCGGTTCCGTCTGCGGGATGAGGTCCCGGGCTTTGCCCCCTACCGTCGCGCCAGCGTCGACTGGGCCGCCTTCTCCCGCGACCTCGGCCCCGAGGAATCCGACACGGGCTTTGACCGTGACAGCTTTCTCAGCCTGCTCAGCCGGTTCTTTCAGGCCCGCCGTCTCGATACCGACTGGTCCGGTCTGAAAGAGGCCGATCCGGAAATGCTGATCAACGCCCTCTCGATGCTGTGCCCCTTCACCCCCGAAGACAAGCAGGCCCTGCTCGAGGCACCCTCGCTGTCGACCCGGCGCGAGACGCTGACCGCGCTGATCGAGTTTTCGCTGCACACCGGCGACGGCGACGAGGTGATGCAATGAGCGACGGCCCCGGCTTTGACCGCCACATGCTCGAGGCGCTGGTCTGCCCGGTCTGCCAGGGCTCGCTCAGCTATGACGCCGAACGGGCCGAACTGGTGTCGAAAGCCGCCCAACTGGCGTTCCCGATCCGCGACGGCATCCCGATCATGCTGGTCTCGGAAGCCCGCGAAATTTCCTGAACCCTTCAAATTTGACTAAAATGCGCATCCTCTCTGGCCAAATATCCCACGGGGGTCCGGGGGTGTGAAACCCCCGGACCTCTCCGCAATCCCGCCCTCTCAGATCGCCACCCCCGCCATCAGCTTCGGCACATCCCCCGACAGTCCAGCCGCCTGCCGGATGAACCGCCGCCGCAGCCCCGGCACGGCGTTGACCATGCCCAACCCCAGATCGCGCACCCCGCGCAGCAGCGGGTTGTCGTTGGAAAACAGCCGGTTGATCGCGTCCATCCCCAGCGCCATGGCGGTCACGTCGAACCGGCGCCACTGCTGATACCGCTCCAGCACGTCGACAGCCCCAATATCCTCGCCGCGCCGCTGCGCTTCGATGATCACCTGCGCCAGCGCCGCCACATCGCGCAGGCCCAGGTTCAACCCCTGCCCCGCAATCGGATGCACGCCATGCGCCGCGTCGCCCACCAGCGCCAGCCGGGGCATCACATAGCGGTCTGCCAGCGACAGGCTCAGCCGATAGGTGAACCGCGCGCCCGCCAGCGTGACCTCGCCCAGAAAATCCCCGAACCGCGGCCGCAGCGCCGCCAGATAGGCGTCATCCGGCAGCGCCTGCACCGCCTGCGCCAGATCTTCGGACTCCGACCACACGATCGACGAATGATGCCCCCCCGGCAGCGGCAAAATCGCCAGCGGCCCCCCGGGCATGAAAAACTGATGCGCCCGCCCCTGATGGTGCCCGGTGTGATGCACCGCCGTCACCAGCGCCGTCTGCCCATAGCTCCAGCCCTGCCGGGTGATCCCGGCCCGCGCCGCCACGCCCGACCCGCGCCCGTCACATCCCACCAGCAGCCGCGCGCGGCGTTGCGCGCCCGAGGCCAGCGTCACCGTCACTCCCTGCGCCCCGATGTCCTGCGCGACAATGGTTTCGCCCGACATCAGCGTGATCCTCGGCTCGGCCTGCACCGCCGCCAGAAACGCCGCATACAAATGCCGGTCCTCGACCATGAAGCCCATCGGGCCTTCCTCGATTTCGGCATGGTCGAAATTCAGATGAAACGGCGAGCCGCCCACGCCCGCCAGCCCGTCCGAGGCGGTGATGCCCAGAATCGGCTGCACCTTGTCTGCCAGCCCGCCCCAGACCCCGATCATCGCCAGCAGCCGCTTTGATCCGACGGCCAGCGCATAGCCGCGCCCGTCGAACCCCACGTCGGCGCGGTCCGGCGCGGGGCGCGCATCGACCACGATCACCCGCAGGCCGCCCTGTGCCAGCGCCAAAGCCAGCGCGGGGCCGTTCAGCCCGCCACCAGCAATCAGGATATCTGCATCATGTTCCATGCCCCGACTATGCCCGACCCACGGGGATTGTCCATGCGCCGTCCTGCCGCTACCCTTCGCGTCGATCATGGGGGCGATGATGAGCAAGACCTGGGCCAACCTGTCCGCCAGCGATCTGGGGCGCGGCATCGCGGCGGGCAAGATCAACCCGGTCGAGTTGACCGAGGCATTCCTGGATGCCATCGCGGGCCATCCGCTTGCGGACCGCATCTATGCCCGCACCACCCCCAACCGCGCCCGGGCCGAGGCGATGGGTGCTGCCTCGCGCGCCAAGCTGGGCCAACGGCGCGGCCCGCTCGATGGCGTGCCGATCAGCTGGAAAGACCTGTTCGACACTGCCGGAACCGCGACCGAAGCCGGGTCCGCGCTGCTGGCCAACCGCATCCCCGCCCGCGATGCCGAGGTGCTGGCCACCTGCACCGCTGGCGGCCTGGTCTGCCTTGGCAAGACGCATATGTCCGAACTTGCGTTCTCGGGCCTCGGCCTGAACCCTGTCACCGCCACTCCGCCCTGCGTCAACGATCCGCGCGCCGTAGCGGGCGGGTCATCCTCGGGGGCCGCCACGTCGATCGGCTTTGGCCTCGCTCCCGCCGCGGTGGGGTCCGACACCGGCGGGTCGGTCCGCATCCCCGCCGCCTGGAACGATCTGGTCGGGCTCAAGACCACCCCCGGCCGCCTGTCGCTGCGCGGCGTCGTGCCCCTGTGCGAGAGGTTCGACACCGTCGGCCCGCTCGCCCGCACTGTCGAAGATTGCGCCAACCTGCTGGCAGCCCTCGAAGGCCGCAAACCCGCCGATCTTGAGGGTGCCTCGCTGCACGGGGCCCGGCTGATGGTTCTTGAGACGGTCGCCCTCGATGATCTGCGCCCCCGCCCCGCCCAAGGGTTTGACGATGCGCTGACCCGCCTGACCCGAGCCGGCGCCCGCCTCACCCATGTCGGCGCCCCCGAAGTTGCCGAAAGCCTGCGCCTGGCCGGGTTGCTGTTCACCGCCGAGGCCTATGGCATCTGGTCCGACACCATCGAAGCCGCGCCGCACAAGATGTATCCGCGGATACTGGAGCGGTTCCGCAACGGGGCCGATGTCAGCGCCGCCGCTTATGTCGCCGCCTGGCGCCGGCTTGAAACCCTGCGCGCCGGCTGGGCGGCGCGGACCGCAGAGTTTGACGCCGTGGTCCTGCCCACCTCGCCCATTCTGCCGCCGGACGCGCAGCGGCTGGCGGATGACGACGCCTATTACGTCACCGAAAACCTGCTGGCCTTGCGCAACACCCGCATCGGCAACCTGATGGGCCTGTGCGCGCTGACCCTGCCGACCAGCCAGCCCTCGTGCGGCATCAGCCTGATGATGGCACCGGGGCAGGACAACCGCCTGCTGCGTCTGGGGCAGGCCGCCGCGCGGGCGCTGGTTTGAACGCGGGGTTTGACCGGGGGAATCGACCGGGCGGTTTGAACGCAGCGAAAAAGCCACAACATCGCCCGCCAAACCCATAGCTTGCTTGGGTTTTTCTGGACCACGCAGCCCCCAGCCGCTATCGTCAGCCGAAACGGGGCGCAACGACCCCGGGATGAGGCAGTGATGGTGGCTTCAGAGCGGTTTTCGAACCTGCCGGATTATGCGTTTCCGCGCCTGCGGAACCTGCTGGAGGCCCATGCCCCCGGCGGCACGCCCATTGCCATGACCATTGGCGAGCCGACCCACCCGATGCCCGCCTTCGTGGGTCCGATCCTGGCCGAAAACCTTGGCGGTTTTGGGGTTTACCCGCCCAACGACGGCACGCCGGGCCTGCTGGCGGCAATCGCGGGCTGGCTTCAGCGGCGCTATGGTGTCAGCATCGCCCCCGACCGCATCATGGCGCTGAACGGCACGCGTGAGGGTTTGTTCACCGCGGCTCTCGCTTTGTGCCCCGAGGCCAAGACCGGCGAACGCCCCGTTATTCTTATGCCCAACCCGTTCTATCAGGTCTATGCCGTCGCGGCGCTGGCCGTCGGCGCGGAGCCGGTCTATGTGCCCGCCACCGCCGCCACCGGCTTTCTGCCCGACTATGCGGCGCTGCCTGCCGACATCCTGAACCGCACCGCGATTGCCTATCTTTGCTCGCCCGCCAATCCGCAGGGGGCGGTTGCCAGCCGGGGCTACTGGGCCGGGCTGATCTCGCTGGCCGAGCGTCACGACTTTCGCATCTTTGCCGACGAATGCTATTCCGAGATCTGGCGCAGCGCCCCGCCGCCCGGTGCCCTGCAGGCCGCGCATCAGGCCGCCGCCGACCCCGAGCGGGTGTTCGTTTTCCATTCGCTCTCGAAACGCTCCAACCTGCCGGGGCTCCGCTCGGGCTTTGTGGCGGGTGGGGCGCAGGGCATCGCGCTGATCCGCAAGCTGCGCGCGTTTGCCGGGGCCCCGCTGCCGCTGCCGATCCAGAAAGTTTCGGAAGCCGCGTGGAACGACGAGGCCCACGTCGTGGAAAACCGCGCGCTTTACCACGCCAAGTTCGCCGCCGCCGCCGAGATATTCAAGGACATGCAGGGCTTCCAGCCTCCCGAAGGCGGATTCTTTCTGTGGCTGCCGGTCGGGGATGGCGAAGAGGCCGCGCTGCGCCTTTGGCAGCAGACCGGCGTTCGGGTGTTGCCCGGCGCCTATCTCTCGCGCGAGGTTGCCGGTGAAAACCCCGGCAAGAACTACATAAGGGTCGCGTTGGTGGCCCCAAAAACAGAGATGCAGCGCGGGCTGACCCAGCTTCGTGACTGCCTATACCGATGAGGGACAGGCGCATGGCAACCTATCAGACACGGCAGCGCGATCCGCTTCTGGATCAGGGCACGGCAGCAATGCTGGAACGGCGGGGACGAGAGGTGCTGGGTCTGGTGCTGATCGGGCTTGGCATGGCCGTGGTGCTGATGCTGGCCAGCTATTCGCCCGACGATCCGGGCTGGATGGTCGCCACAGACGAGCCTGCCGCCAACACGCTGGGGCGGTTCGGGGCCGCCATGGCCTCGACGCTGATCATCATCGGCGGCATGGGGGCCTGGGGCATCGCCATCGTGCTGCTGGCCTGGGGCGGGCGGTTCGTGCTGCACCGCGGGGCCGAACGCGCCCTTGGCCGGATCGTGTTTGCCGTCATCGCCGTGGCGCTTGGGTCGGTCTATGCCGCCACACTGGTGCCGGGGGCGGAATGGACGCATTCCTTCGGCCTTGGCGGGCTGTTCGGCGACACCGTTCTGGGCGCGCTTCTGGGGATCGCGCCGGTCGGTGCGGGCATCGGGCTGAAGCTGATATCGGTGCTGATGGGGCTTGGCGTGCTTGGCATGGGCCTGTTCGTCACCGGGTTCGACATGGCCGAAGTGCGCAGCATCGCGCGGTTCCTGCTGGTCGGGCTTCTGGTCACCTACAACGGCCTGTTGACGCTGGCGGGCAAGGGCGCACAAGGAACCGTCCGCGCCGCAGCCGCCGTGCAGGACCGGCGCCGCATCGCCGCAGCCGCGCAAGCGCAGGCCCCGGCTGTTCGCCTGTCGCAGCCTCCGGTCACCGCCGCCGCCGAAACCTGGGGCCGCCCCACCAGCCTGCGCGCCGACACGCGCTATCCAGAGCCGCTGGCCGAAGCGCCGCATTACGCCGCCCCGCGCGAAAAGACCGGCCTGCTGGCCCGCATGCCCGCCCTGATGCGCCGCACCGTCGAGCCAGAGCCGGAACTGATCGAACGCCACCCCCCGTCGCTGTCCGCCGACATGCCGTCCGAAGACCGCATCAAGGCCCGCATTTCCGACGTGATCAAATCGCGCAGCCCGGTGCCGCAGGGGGCGATGTCGCCCATCGCCGCCGCAATTGCCCGGCGCGAGCCGCCGGTGGTGGCGCGGCCCCGCGGCCCCGTGCCGCTGATCGCCGACACCCGGCGGATCGACCCTGCCCCCCATCCCGCCGCGGCCACCCTGCCCGCCGTGCCTACCCTGTCCGCCGCTGCCCCCCCTGCGCTGCCTGACTGGGACGATGACGACGATCAACCGATCGCCGCCGAATGGTCCGACCCC
>Ga0105048_10001380_pt1 | contig 39477 bp, 29 predicted proteins | sample MAT05_FD_78382 | JGI IMG/M metagenome (GOLD analysis project Ga0105048, IMG submission 78382) | Freshwater microbial communities from Lake Fryxell liftoff mats and glacier meltwater in Antarctica - MAT-05 | ecosystem: Environmental > Aquatic > Freshwater > Ice > Liftoff microbial mat | place... | reverse complement strand
ATCTGCTTGAAGCCAATTTCCGCCTCCAACACGGCAGCCCCGGCCTCGACCGCGGTACCGACGAAGTCGCTCAACCCACCGACCTCACCGGCAATATTCGTCCTGTCGGCAAAGCCCGCGACCGCGGCGCCTATGAACAGTAATAAGCTGTTCATATTTTGAGGCACGAATGTTTCATTGAGTGCATGCCCCGCTGAAAGGCAGCGGGGCAACCCAAGAAAGTCCGTTCGTAAAGCGCAGGCAAGGCACCTTATCGCCACGCTACCAGCTGAGCATTTGAGCGACCAACGGTACGCCCTCATTTGCAATCGCGCGTCCCTTCATCCAGTTGCTCGCGCTCTGTCTGGGTCAGGGGTGGCTTTATATCGTTCGGCCGTGCCTAATACCGACGTCCTTTAGAAAATAGACTTTAGATTCGAGGCTGCGAACCGTCCCGGTGAGCCGCGACTCGGCTGGGACGCCTCGCCCTGCCAAAGGCTAAAAACAAAGGGACGTTGGTATAATACCATAAGCTTCTGCATTTTTCACAGAAGGTAACGAAGAGAACGAAGTGATTTTGATTTTCAGAGCCGTGTCTTCGTTCTCTTCTGTGAGAATCTCGACGGGCTTGGCTTTGATGTAAAAGCTCCGGGCTCTTGGTATAAGAAATATCTTCAGGCATAATAGTTGAAACACAAAAACGATGGGGATACACGATGCCGGTAGCGTTGTAGCAATGCTTAAAATAAGCTAAAAGTGTCACTTATTTTTCCTGCTGCCGAAATCATTTGAGACCAAGTAACTGGTGCATTCCGCGGAATCGCACCGAGTCGATACAACCAAACTAAATAATAATTCCATGCCCCCGCGCCAACAGCGAGCCAAAGCAGGAGCCCTCGCCAAGTGGGATGTAAACGTACAAAAAGAAATGCAAATCCTGCCATCATCGGCAAAATAGCGGCATCAAAAGCCCTGCTACCAAAGGAGGAGGCAAACCACCAGCAATGCCACGAGGCATTCACATAGGCAATAATCACCACCGCTGCCACCCATGCCCAACCTAACCAGACCGTTTCACGCCAAGCATATATAACCAAACCAATACACGCAATAAGCAGTAACGGGTGCCAATAAAAAAGACCGTGAAAGGGTGAAAACAACAAACCTACCACCTCAGGATGAAACCAATTAAACGATTCCCCTTCGGAACCGTAACTAAAAACAATCCATCTGCCATACACAACGTGCCAAGCCCAAAGCTGCAATGCAAGCAGCGGCACTGCTCCTGCCAGAAAAGCGACCCCATCCATCACCCCCCAACACCAAGAGCGCTTGATGCTCACTACCACAAGCGCAAGCACAGGTAACCCAAAGACCCCCAATTGATAACGGGTCACCACCATCAGACCCCATGCCACACCTGCCATCACCCAATTTCGCCAGCTCCCTTCATTCACGCGCACACCTTCCAAGCTGAAAGCCAGAAGCGCTACAGAAAAAAAAGCGACCCCATGACTCATGCTCAAATTGACAGTTTGATAATATAGCAAAGGGCTCGCAAACCAGACTAAGCACACACCTGATGCCGCACACCAACGATCAATATCAAGCCATAATGCCACCACGCGGGTGGCAAGCATGATAGAGACAATCGCAAGCCCGAAATGACCGAGTTGAATACAAATCTGATAGATAGCATTAAAACCATCGTGCTGAAAAGATGTAACGCCAAGCAGGGCCAACAAAGAAACTAAAACATCAGCTATAATATAGAAAGGCAGCGTCACGACAGACCACCCCACTCCATATTTATTGGGAATACGTCCAGTCTCAGTCAAAGGCAAATTCAAGGCAGCTTGGCGATAATCTGGGGTCAGTGTATTACATTGCTCTATATCATTACGGAAATTCCAGTCACCGTCCACCATCGCAGAGCGCAGCCATAAATAATTAAATGTATTATCATATCCTCGAAGCGCACTGCGCACAGGGATTTCTGCAATATAAGAAAGTGCCAAAACCCCGGCGCAAAAGAACAAACAAAAAAATAAACAACGGCGCACGTTGAATTCGATGCTCACATCCAAACTAATTTTAATGGATAAATACGCCGTCCTGCATTGGCCTCACCAAGTCACACTGATTCGCGATTTCAGGGTTATGGGTTACCAATACGATAGCTTGTCCGTTTTCCTTCGCGAGTCGCGTGAGTAAATCAAAAACAATAGCCGAGTTCTTCACGTCGAGATTCCCTGTCGGTTCGTCAGCTAATATGATCGAAGGCTGATTCGCCAACGCACGGGCAATGGCCACACGCTGTTGTTCGCCACCGGAAAGCTGTGTGGCAAGCCTATGAGTCTTTGCACCAAGACCGACTGCCTCAAGAAGTTTGGTCGCCCGCTCCCTCATCGCGGCACGCGAAAGACGACCCAATTTTTGCATGGGCATCATAACATTTTCTAGCGCGGAAAACTCGGGCAAAAGGAAATGAAACTGAAAAACGAAACCAATGTGCTCATTACGTACGGCGGTGCGTTCTTCGTCATTGGCCTGAGCTAGATTTTTACCGCCAATCCAAATTTCGCCTTCTTCAGGTCGATCCAGCAGACCAAGTAAATACAACAATGTGCTCTTACCGCACCCTGATGGTCCGACGATCGCCGTCACCGTACCACGCGGCGCGGCAAAGGACACCTCGCGCAAAACATGCACACGCCCATCTCTTTCGCCCAAGTACCGCGTAAGCTTGTTACAACGCACGGCAATTTCATCGGCGGTCGGTTTCGTCGGAGTTTTAACGTCAACACTCATTGCGAGGCTCCTCGAATAATACCCGCAGGTTCCATCCGCGCAGCACGTCGGGCAGGGAACCAACTAGCAATCGCGACGACCAACGCCGCAGCGAAACCCGCACCGAGATAATGATACACATCCCAAGCCACAACAATATGATCAGTGGAAAACACCCCTCGCAAACGGATGGGTATACTCTCTGTACCCCAAGTGCAAAGCGCCCCAAACAACCACCCGGTCACGAGACCTGCCACGAGCACAAGTGCTCCTTGTAGCATGAAAACCGCACTGATGTCGCTACGCGTAAACCCCATGGAGCGAAGGATAGCGATTTCCTTGGTTTTCTCCATGACGATCATCGCGAGCGTATTGAACATGCCCAGTCCAGAAACCACGATAATCGTGGAAACCGTGATCCAGGCCGAGATGCGGAAAAAATGAAAGACCGACAGCCAGACACGCTCACGTTCCTGCCAGCTCGTGGCACGGTGCTCTGTTATATCTTGAATCATATCACAAAGCGCAGGCGCACGATCAGGATCACGTAAACTAATCTGAAGAAACGTGGCTCCAAACGGTTTGTTGAGCAACACACGCGCCTCGCCCAAATGCATAAAGATACGCGTACGATCCACGTCTCGAACGCCCGTTTCATAAATCGTCGCCACACGATAGCGTGTGGCCAATCCAGCATAGGAAATTAGCACGGATTCACCCAGTCTGACCTTGATGCGGTCAGCCAAGGCCGAGCCAATCATGATTGCCGCTGGCGATTGCCTAAACTCTTCGGCCGAACCCATAATAATCTGTTTTCCCAAGTCGGACACCGCAAGGTGGTCGTCCAATACAATGCCGAAAACTTGCGCCGTATCTTCACTCGTTGCCGATTGAATCGCGACATTTCCGCGTAAAACCTGCGAGACACCTTTCACCTGTGAAATCGGATGAATTGCGGCCATCTGCAAAAGTGGATCAAAGACACCAGATTGATATTTTCTATCGCTCTGAATTTTCACAGATGTCTTGGGCCCTTGAGAAGGCGTAGCCCCCATCTCTACATCCATCTCCACGATCGAACCGGGCTGAATTTTATCTTCAACTCGAATAGCACCATCAGCACCAAGAATCGTCTGAATGAAAAACTGCTGGAAGCCAGAGGTCACCGCTTGTGTGAGCACAATAAAGCCAACGCCAAAAGCAATACCTGCCAAACTCATGAGCATGGCTCGGCGCTTGGCCAAAAGGAAACGTAAGGCGATACGCAGTGTCGTCTGCATCAGTTCTGCCCTAAAGGCTCTGCCAGACGCACGCGTTGCCCGTTCTTATACAAAGAGAGCTCATCGAGAATGATCGTCTCGCCCTCTTTCACGCCTGTGAGGATTTCGGCTACATTCTGACTAACGAAACCTAGTTCTACTGGTGTATAGCGCACCCGCCCACCCTCAACAACCCATAATTTACTATTTGCCATACCAATGATACTGCGCCGCGAAACCAATAACGCATTTTCACGCTGATCGATGGTAATGCTTGCCTCGCCTGTCAGGCCAGGAACCAATTGTTCAACCGGTATGTCCAAGGCAAGAAAAGCGGTGTAGCGTTTGGTCTTTTCATCTGCACTGGGCAAAACCCGCTCAACTTTACCCGTGAAACGGCGTCCATAGTAACCGAGAAACTGCACGGCCACCGGCAGGCCGGTCTTAACACCGGCAAAGTTTTCCTCACTAATTTGCGCGACTACTTGACGACTACGGGAAATTACCCGGCTCAAAATCTGCCCTCCACTCACAAGATCGCCCGTCTGTGCAAAAAGATCGGTAACCGTGCCATCATCGGGTGCAGTGATATTCATCTTCGCGCTTAAACGCCGTTTTTGTTTCAACGTATTTTCGAAGGTATCGAGAGTTTGCTGATTGGTGATCTCCTCATTGGCCTTCCGATCTTTCAGCACTTCAATACCCCGCTTCACACGGTCAAAATCCACTTGGGCCAAACGCCCTGTTTCAAATAAACGCGTGGAATTTTTGAGATTCTCCTCTGCTGTTGCGATTTCAAAACGCAAAGCAGATCCGAGCTCAATACGTGCTTTGGCGGCTTTATAATCAGCCTCGATACGCTCTATCTCCAGCATGAGATCCTGCGGGTCGATTTGAAAAAGCAACTCCCCCGCCTTCACTTCCTGTCCGAGTTTAGCATGGCGTTTGATAATACGTCCTCCCTGCTCGCTTTTAATCTCCATCGTAAACTCGGCCGAGACTGTAACATTCGCCGGCACGGCTTGTACCGCGGTCCCACGCACCACTTTGGCCACGATGGCCTGAGGCAGAATCTGCTGATAGCCAAACCAGCCGACAGCAGCCAATGCTACGAATATACCACCGAGAATGATTTTTATTTTATGCCGCATCGGAAATTATTTCTTTGCCACCTGTGTAACGACTGGATCTTTGCCACGCACCGAAAGGAAACTCACGATCTGCATATAATAATCTGCCCGCGCATTACTGGCAGCTTGCTGCGCCCCCACCAATCCCGCCTTTGCAGCTTCCAGTGCTTGTTTTGGAACAACACCTGCCTCGAAATCCTTCTGCGTGATTTCCGCACTCGAGCGCGTATCATTTAAAATCCCCTCGGTTCGCAGCAAAGACTCCCAGCTTATCTTTAAAGATTCCACACTATTTCTCAGTCCCAGTTGATAATCCCGTTCAGCTTGATCACGCGCGTTTTTGAGCTGGCGCTGCCGGATTAAAGACCCCTGCTTCAGCGCCTGGGTATTAAATCCGTCAAACAGATTCCAACTCACCGTCGTCATCGCGCTATAGGTTTTGGTTAAGATTTTAGGATTCTCCGAATTATTGTCGGGACTTCGATTATCTTGTACGAGCGATAAACTAAGAGCTAATTTGGGCCAAAGCCGTTTTTTTTGTATTTCGTAATTTAACCGTTCAACCCGGATCGAATCATCGGCATTAAGTAAAGCACTCGGCAAACTATCCCCCACCGGAACGGCTAATGATCCAATAACCGGCCCAAGGTATTCAGAGACTGCCGGAATCGTCTTGGGCAAATCCAGTCGAGATACACCTTCGATACCCGTCATTTGCCAAAATGAACGCCAAAGCTCTGTCCAACTATTATCCGAACGGCGCAATTGAAGTTTATAATCTTTGATGCGCACGTCGGCATAATCCGCCGTGTTTTGTGTTATAAAGCCATCCGCAGCCTGTTGCTTTAAAAAATCGCGCTCCTTCTCCAAATTTACCAAGCCTTGCAGCTCGCCTTCGCGGGCATTGGCGGCGGCAATCAGATTAAAATAAGCCCGCCGCACATCAGTCGCGAGCGCCCGACGCACTTCGGCCACATTTCGCGCGGAAATCGCACGCTGCAATTGCGCTGACTGATATCCTTTTTCCAGTGCACCCCACTGATAAATAGGCTGACTCAGCCCAACATTGTAGGTGGACATCAACGAGGTCTTAACCGTTGTGCTAGCAGCGGCATGAGCAATGGCTGTATAACGCTCCTCACGCACTCCGCCAAAATTATATCCACCCGATATGCTCGGCAGCATCGGCGCACGGGCCATTCGCACATTCACGCCAGCCTGCTCGAGATCAAATCCGGCGATAGTCAAGCGAGGCGCGTTACGCATCGCTTTCTCTAAAATCTCCTGCAACTGCGGCAGTGCTTTTTCTGGCAAAACGTCAATCAAGGCTTCGTCGATGATGCGGGGCTCACTTGCCAACACTGAAAACGCCTGGCCCCCACAGAAGAGCGCTGCACCAAGAACAAAGGGTATCCGTTTAAGTTTCAAAATGAGTTTCAAATCCAAGTTATTCTTAGATGCGCTGTAAAGGATTTGTTCCATAAACAGTCGCACTCCCGTGCTTTCTCGCAGTTTTGATTTGTGTCTCTCCGGCTTCCGTCATCGAAACACTCCTCCATCGACGTGATTTCTAAACTTACGCCTCTCCTCACAGGGTTTTCCCGCAAACGCGAACTCTGGTGGCAATTCACCGTACGCGCCGTCGAGGTGCGCCATCGCGGCAGCTACCTCGGCGTCGTCTGGCTGGTGCTCAACCCACTGCTCATGCTGGCGCTCTACGTCACGGTCTTCGGCTTCATTTTTGGCAGCCGGTTTCACGGCGCAGCCGACGAAGGTCCGATCAGCTTTTCCTTAGCGGTTTTCCTTGGTTTATCCTTGTTTCACGTTCTTTCCGAGACGATCTCAGCCGCGCCCTCGCTCATCGTGGGCAATCCCAACCTCGTCAAAAAAGTCGTCTTCCCGCTCGAAATTCTGCCCCTGGCCAACGTATCCGCTTACTGGTTTCATTTTCTGATCAACATGGGGCTGTTCTTCGTCGGAGCCCTCGTCGTCGGCCACCCCGTGTCGTTCACCGGCCTGCTTTGGCTGCCGCTCATCCTCGCACCGCACGTCATGCTAACCCTGGGCATCGGCTGGTTTGTCTCCGCGCTCGGCGTATTTTTCCGCGACGTCACCCAGATCACACAGATCATCGTACAAATCATCCTCTACGCCAGTGCAGTCTTCTATTCTACGAGCATGCTGCACGGGCTCGCGTGGCAAATTCTCAAGTGGAATCCCCTGCTCCACACCATCCAACTCGCCCGTCAGGCTCTGCTTTGGAACCAGCCGCTTAACCTCACGCACCTCGGCTTCACCTGGTTCGCAGGGATCACCACCTGCATTTTTGGCCGCTGGTTTTTCCAAAAAACTAAGCACGCCTTCGCTGACGTCATTTAATTTCGCGCCCTTACCTCATGTCCAACGACACGATCATCGAGGCCAAAGGCCTGACCAAAGCCTACCGCATCTGGACCGATCCCGGTTCCCGCCTGAAAAGCCCCGCGCTCGAAGCCCTCGCCACCGCTTTCCCGAAAGCCTCCGCGCCTCGTCGCGCCCTCGCCGCCCGCGCCGCCCGCGGTTTCCGCGATTTCTACGCCCTGCGCGACGTCGGCCTGAACATCAAACGCGGCGAAGCCCTCGGCATCATCGGCCGCAACGGCTCCGGCAAAAGCACCCTGCTGCAAATGATCGCTGGCACGCTCACGCCCACCACCGGCACACTCTCCGTCAATGGCCGCGTCTCCGCCCTACTCGAGCTCGGCTCCGGCTTCAACCCCGACTTCACCGGCCGCGAAAACGTCTTCATTAACGGCGCCATTCTCGGCCTCTCCCGCGCTCAGATGGCCGAGCGCTTTGATGCCATCGCCGACTTCGCCGAGATCGGCGACTTCATTGACCAACCGGTCAAAATCTACTCGTCCGGCATGATGATGCGCCTCGCCTTCGCCGTCGCCGCACACGTCGATCCCGACATCCTCATCGTCGACGAAGCGCTCTCGGTCGGCGACGCCCGCTTCCAGCTAAAATGCGCCCGCGCCATCGACCGCTTCATCGCCCAAGGCGTCACGCTGCTCTTCGTCTCGCACGACGCTTCGCTGGTAAAACGTCTCTGCCACCACGCGATTCTCCTCGAACGTGGCCAAGTTCTCTACGCCGGAAAACCCAACGACGTCGTCAACCTCTACTCGAAGCTCCTGATCGACAGCACCACCGTCGAATCCCTGCAAGACGACATCACTGCGCTCCGAGCCAAAGAAACCAAAGAACTAACTGAAAAGAGCCAAAGCTCCTCCCCTTCAGCCCAGTCGCGTCCACCGCTATCCGACTTCCAAGCGCTGGCCTCCGATACCGCCGAACCAATCGACCTACCACCCGACGAACAAACGCAGGCCCTGCTCACCGACGAACGCGAACACGTCCCCGTCAGCGGCCAAGAGTTTGCCTACGGCGGCGAACTCGGACGTATCCAATCCGTGGTGGCGCTCGCCGCCACCGGCGAAGCCCGGACCTGGTTCACCACTGGCGAAAGCGCCACGTTGCGCATGGTGGTCGAGGCCTTCGAGGATCTGCACGAACCGATCTTCGCCCTCACCGTCAAAAACAACGCCGGGGTCGAGATCTACGGCACCAACACCCTCTTCAGCCAGCAGCCCGCCACGCCGATGAAAACCGGCGAGAAACGCACGGTAGATTTCTCCTTCGATTTCAATCTCATCCAAGGCCACTACTTCCTCTCCTTCGGCTTCACCCATTTTGTCGGTGACAAACTGGTCGTCCTCCAGCGCCGCTACGACGCCATCAAAATCGATATCCACGGACTAGACCGAACCTTCGGCATCGCCAATCTAAAAGCCGTGATCACCTCGTCTCCTTCATCAAAGCCAATCTGAATGAAACCGCAGATGAACACAGATACATACAAATGGAATTCAATAGCCACTGAACATCTGCGTTCATCCGCGTCCATCGTCGGTTTCTAACCATGCTCTCTTTCACTCATCACGGCCAGCGCATCACCCTCCAGCCCGGCAAAGCCTGGACGCCGCAGGCTGCCGGTGACACCTACCGCGATGCACCCGCCGGCGATCTTTGGGACATCGTGCGCGACGTCCGCGCCGGCACACCATGGCGCGAAGCCGTCGGCTCCCGTTACGCCAAAACCCACCCGTGGCTGCACCAGATCGTCACCAGCCCGCAGCGCGACCTCTTTTTCCGCCAACATCCGCCAAAACCCGGCACTCAGATTCTCGATATTGGTTCGGGTTGGGGACAGATTGCCCGCCCGCTCGCCCAAGCGCCAAACGCCACCGTCGTCGCCCTCGAACCCACGCCCGAGCGGCTCGCCTTCATCCAGGCCGCCGCGCAGCAGGACGGCATCGCCGAGCGCATGTATTTTTTGCAGACCGATTTCTTTGAGGTCGAGTTTGCCCCCGATTTCGACCTCGTGACCTGCATCGGCGTCCTCGAATGGGTGCCGAAATTCCGCAGCGGCGACCCGCGCGACGTGCAAATCGAATTTCTCCGTCGCGCCCGCAGCCTGCTCGCGCCCGGCGGCGAACTCGTCATCGGCATCGAAAACCGTCTAGGCCTGAAATACCTGCTCGGCGCGCCCGACGACCATATCGGTCCGCCCAACATCGCCGTGTACGACGCCGCGCTCGCCTCCGAAAAATGGCTCCGTCACTCCGGCCAGCCACTGCGCAGTTTCACCTTCACCCGCACCGAGCTCGCCGAATTGCTCGCCACCGCCGGTTTTCGTTCTTCGTCGTTTCACGCCGCCCTGCCCGACTACAAGCTGCCCGAGCTCATCCTGCCGCTCGGCCCAGCCGCCAACGAACACTTCGCCACCGGCAAATTTATCCCCGAGCACGACGGCTGCAACGGCCAGCCGCTCGCGTTTCAAGCCGAACTCCGCTCGCACTACCGTTCACTCGGCCAGCTCGGCATCGCCGCAGACTTTGCGCCGAGCTTTTTTGTGACGGCTGGCTGAGCCGTACCTCGCCCAGCCGGAGCGCGACGCCACGACTTCACAAATCCCCGCTTGCTCCGCCTGCCCCGTCGCGCGCACCATGGGCGCTTATGCAAGGTAAACCTCAAATCCTGGCGTGGATCACCTGCGATGGTGTTCACATCGATCCCTCCTCCGGCAAGCACACCATCCTCGGTGTCTTCTCCAATATCCGCGCCCGCCAGTTTCCGGTCGTGCACCCATTCATGGTCTGGTTTTTGACCATCAGCGACGTAGCACAGGGCCAGCACAAAATCCGCATCTGCCTCGGCCTCGATCCGGCCAACGCCACGCCCATTATCGACCGCACGTTCGAGTCGCAGACGCCGATGCAGCGCATCAATCTCATCAACGAAATCCGCAACCTGAGTTTCGCCACTCCCGGTGATTACTCGCTCATCATCGAGGTCGATGACGAACCACTCCTTGCCACCAGCATCACCGTCAGCAACTGATTTTCCTCCGTCTTCATGCCTGCAAAAACAGCGTCTGTCTTCACTCACGATCTCATCGGTGTCGGTGCCCCGGTCATGGACCTGGTCGCCAGCGTGCCCGAAAGTTTCATCGCCCTGACCGGCGGTGAAAAAGGCGGGATGGTCATGGTCGATGCCAACGAGATCGCCCGCCTCGTCGCCCTGCTGCCCACGCCGCCCGCGGTCACGCCCGGCGGCTCCGCGGCGAACACCACCTTCAACGTCAACCGCCTCGGCCTGCGCACCGCCTTCGTCGGGAAACTCGGTCATGACGAAATCGCCAAAAACTACCGCGCCCGTTTCGCCAGCGCCGGTGTTGACGCCACGCGCTTCAAGCAAAGCGCCGACCAGCCCAACGCCCGCTGCCTCATCCTCACCACGCCCGACACGCAGCGCACCATGCGCACCTGCCTCGGCGCCGTGATGACGCTCTCGCCCGACGAAATCACGACGGCGGATTTCGCCGGCGCCCGCCACGCGCACATCGAAGGTTACGTTTTGTTTAACCAGGCGCTTGCGGAAAAAATCCTCGCCTCGGCCCGCGCCGCCGGTTGCGGCATCGGCCTTTCGCTTGCCTCGTTCGAAGTTGTCGCCGCGACCCGCGACTGGCTGCTCGGCCAGCTCAAGCAGGGTCTCGATCTCGTCTTCGCCAACGAGGACGAAGCCCGCACGCTCTTCCCCGACTTGCCTGCTACGTCGCCCGAAGACTACGCCGCCCACGCCCGCCGCCTCGCCAGCTTCGGCGGCACCGCCGCCATCACACTCGGCAAAGACGGCGCTTGGCTCGCTCACGGCGACGCTCTGCACCGCGTCGCCCCCCTCGTGGTGAACGACGCGATCGACACCAACGGCGCGGGCGATGCCTGGGCCGCCGGTTTCCTCGCCGGCTGGCTGCGCGACTTGCCACTCCCCGTGTGTGGACAAATCGCCTCACTCCTCGGCGCGCAGACCGTCCGTCACCGCGGCCCGGTCATCCCCGATAGCGCTTGGACCGCCGTTGCCGCCGACGCCACAGTCCTGCTCGGCTCGGCGTAAGCACGCAGGTCCGTACATGCTCTTCGTCCCCACGGCGGCCGGCCCAATCGGGCTTGCCGCCGTTTTTTTTGCGTAAACTGCCCCAACGCGACGAGCCCGATGTAATATCCGCTATTTGTTTTAAACTCCTTCCTTCACTTCAACCCTCAATGGTCCGATGCCTTTCTTAATGAGGGCTTCCACCGCAGCCCATCGCTCACCTCCAAGCAAATGCGCCGTTTTGACCGGCTGCCGCAGGACTCATTTTATTGAGACCGCTGCGCTCCTATGCGCGCTATGGGTGAGCTTGGTCCTCACGCCTTCGGTGCTCGCGGTAGTTTCCACGCCGACGCTCACGTTAAAAAACAACTGCGCCTACGCCGCCGACACTTACGGCATCGACGCAGGCCTGCCGCACAACGTCGTCTATTCGCTCGCCCAAACTACCGACGGCTACCTCTGGGCCGGCACCGACAACGGACTCGCACGATTCGACGGCATCCAATTTGTCACCTATCGCCTCCGCACCACACCTGGACTCCCTGAGAATGGCATCATCTCCATTCTCGCCGACAAAACAGGAGGCCTTTGGGTCGGCACTGGCCGCGGACTCGCGTACTGGCACCACGGCAAAATGGAGCCCCGCGGAAACCATGACTTTGCCATCACCGCGCTGGCCCAAGACCGCAATGGGTGCCTCTGGTTAGGGGCCGATATCACAGGCCAACAATTCATCGACGGCAGACTCGTGCAAGGCGGCATCCGTCCCCTGAAAAGCACCGCCAAAGCCGGACTATATAAACTCATCGACGGACAATTCGTGCCTGTCCTGATTCCTGGCAAAATCGCCGACAACCGAATCATCCGCTCCCTCTTCATCGACTCGCAAGACCGCCTCTGGATATGCGGACTCGAAGGCCCCCCCTGCTTCATCAAACCCGACGGCACCGTTCAACAAATGCCATGCTACGACCCCCGGCTCACCTCCGTTGTCAGCATCGCCGAATCCCCCGATCACACCTTCTGGTTCGTCACAGAAAAAAACGGCCTCTTCTGCGCCCGCAACTCAACCATCACCCATCACTATGGAGCTAACGAAGGATTAAGCAACGAACTACTCGAAAGAGTCTACCTCGATAAAACCGGACGCATTTGGGTACTCGGCACCCAAACCTTCGTCATGGAAGACTCCGACGCCGGTAAATTCACCGCCCTACCCCTGCCCGCCATCGAACGCAGTCGAGCCATCATCCAAGACCACGAAGGCAGCATCTGGATCAGCACCGCCAGCCACGGCATCTCTCGCCTCCGCCCCTCCAGTTTTAACCTGTATTCAGTCACCAGCGACACACAGCCGGGCACGGGCGTGCGCTCGGTCGCCGGCGACGACCAGGGCCACCTCTGGATCGCCCTTCCCGGCCTCGGGCTCGGCCAGTTTAGCGCGCAAGAACCACTCCGTCTCATCAAAGAAGTCAACCGCCCCGAAGACGAAATCCTCGCCCTGCTCCACGACCGACGCGACCGCCTCTGGATCGGTTGCCAAGGCACACTCCATCTCCGTGAAAGCGACGGCATCATACGCGAAAGCCCGCTCGGCCTGCGCTGCATCCGGTCCCTCTTTGAGGACAGCCAGGGACGCATCTGGTTCGGCACCGAATTCGACGGCTTGATGCGCCTTGAAACCAACGGCATGCTCACCCCGCTGAGCGAAACACTCGGCCTGCGCACCGACGTACCCGTCAACTGCTTTGCCGAAGACGAAACCGGCGCTATCTACCTCGGCCTACGAGTCGGTGGCGTGGTCAAGCTCAACCCCGATGGCCGAGTGGAGCGCTGGGGCCCCAACAACGGCTACATCGTCAACGAAACCCGCGCCCTCTGGTGCGATGGCGACCGCCTCTGGGCCTCCAGCAAAGGCCGCGGCCTGTTCCTTTTCAGCGACGGCAAATGGATCGAACACGGGGGACTCTCCACCCCCTTCGACGACTTCATCACCTGCCTCGAAACCGACGCCTTCGGCCGGGTCTGGCTCGGCACGCCCAAGGGCATTGCCTGGGCGCCAAAAACCGAACTGCTTGCCATCGCCCGCAAAGAACGCCGCCCGCTCAACTTCCCCACCGTCAGCGAGACCGACGGCGTCACGCCCAGCCACGTCGGCATGGGCTACCACCCCACCTCATGGAAAGGCCCCGACGGCCGCCTCTGGTTCGGCACCGCCCTCGGCCTCGTTGTCGTCGACCCGGCCCGCGTTTCGCGCAACCCCGTGCCGCCCCCCGTGCAAATCGAACGAGTACTGGTTGACGGCCGTCCGAGCGACTTCAGCACCGCCACCGTGCGCCTTCCTGCCAAGGCCCGCACCCTCGCCATCGACTACACCGCCCTCAGCTTCAGCCGCGCAAAACGCGTCACCTTCCGCTATCAACTCGAAGGCCACGACCCCACTTGGATCGAAGCCGGCAGCCGCCGTGCCGCCTTCTACTCCAATCTCGCGCCTGGCAACTACACCTTCCGCGTCATCGCCGCCAATGACGACGACATCTGGAACACCCAAGGTGCGACGCTTTCCTTCACGCAAACCCCCGCCTACTACCAAACTTGGTGGTTCGCCCTCGTCGCCTTCGGCTCAATCCTCACAAGCATCTACGGTTTCCTACGCTGGCGCACCGAAAACCTCGTGCGAGAAAAAGCACACCTCGAAGAACGCATCGAAGAACGCACCCGAGAATTCGCCCGCGCCACAGAACAAGCCGAAACCGCCAACCGCGCCAAAAGTCTTTTCCTGGCCAACATGAGCCACGAAATCCGCACGCCCATGAACGGCGTCATCGGCATGACCGGCCTCCTCCTCGACACCCCGCTCAACGAGGAGCAACACCAGTTCGCCGAAACCGTGCGCAAGTCCGCCGAATCCCTCCTCAGCATCATCAACGACATCCTCGACTTTTCGAAAATTGAAGCCGGTAAACTCGAGCTCGAATCCAGCGACTTCAGCCCCCGCGACTCCGTCGAAGACGTGCTCGAACTCCTCTACGAAGCCGCCACCCGCAAATGCATCGAGCTGGCCTGCTGGATCGAGGACGACGTCCCCGCCCACGCCCTCGGCGACCCCGGCCGCTTACGCCAGATCCTCCTCAACCTCGTCAACAACGCCATCAAGTTCACCGAACACGGCGAGGTCTTCGTGCAGATGTCGCTCTTACCCGCCGCTCCCGGCCAGATCGCTCTCCGCATAGAAGTGCGCGACACCGGCATCGGCATGACCCCCGAAGCCTGCGCACGCCTCTTCCACTCCTTCACCCAAGTCGATAACTCCGCCGCCCGCCGCTTCGGCGGCACCGGCCTCGGCCTCGCTATTTCTCGCCAGCTCGTGGAATTGATGGGCGGCTCCATCGGCGTAAAAAGCACGCCCGGCCATGGCTCTATCTTCTGGTTCACCCTTGTCTTCGCCCCTGTCCCCCGCGCCATCGAAGCACCTCCCCTGCCTACCTTCCCCAGCCGCCGCGCCTTCGTCGTCGATGACAACGAGACCAACCGCATCATCATCACACGCATGCTCCGCGACGCCGAGCTCACCGTCGGCGACGCCCACGACGGCACCACCGCGCTCTCCGCATTCTGCGCTGCCGCCCACGCCAATCAGCCCTACGAACTCGCCATCCTCGATTACCACATGCCCGACATGGACGGACTAGAACTTGCCTCCGCCCTCCGCGCCGACCCCGCCCTCGCCTCGCTCAAACTCATTCTCCTCAGCTCCGTCCTCGGCCGCGAACAGCGCGCCCTCATCGAGGCCAACGGCTTTCTCGCTGTCTTCCAAAAACCCCTGCGCAAAGCCGCCCTACTCCGCACCCTCGACAAAGCGTGGAACCCCGTCCCCACCCCCAAAGGCCTCACCGCCCCCACGCACGCTCCTCAACCAAACCCCAAACCCATCACCGCCGCCCGCATCCTCATCGCCGAGGACAACATCGTTAACCAAACCCTTGCCCGCCGCCTCGTCGAAAAACTCGGCCACAAAGCCGACGTCGTCAGCGACGGCAACCAAGCCCTCGCCGCCCTCGCCAAAAACCACTACGACCTCGTGCTCATGGATTGCCACATGCCCGAGCTCGACGGCTACGGCGCCACCATTGAGCTGCGCCACCGCGAGACCAATGGCCGACGCATCCCCGTCATCGCCCTCACCGCCAACGTCGTCGCCGGCGAACGCGAACACTGCCTCTCGATGGGCATGGATGATTACCTCTCAAAACCGGTTCGTTTCGCCGACCTCGCCGAAACGATCAACCGCTGGCTCCCCAAAGCCCCCACCGCCCCGCGCAATCGCTAGAGCGAGAGAGCCACGCGCAGAGCGAAAATCGTCCTGCAACTTTTGCGGGCCCAGCCGCCGTCCCCGCGCTCAGCCTTGAGCACGGACGTGAGACGAGTCCCTCGCAAGCAGCGAGCAAGCCTCGAGATATCACGGAAAGGAGCGTCGCTCCGCTGTCAGCTGCTGCGGGGTATTGGTGCGGTCCTCAATAAAAAAAAACCGGGCAACCCTTAGGTAGCCCGGCTGATGAAAACACACACTCACAAAACCTCAGGGGTCATTCTTGCTCGCCACCACACGCATTGCGGAGGACCAGCCCACCGTTTCCTGAAAAGCCACGGAGGAAGTCGCCTCTTCAAAGCAATTTCCCAACACTTCTTTCATGCCCGGATCGCTGTTGCGGAGCACGATGTGAAATACACGAACCGGCGTGCCGAGCGGGCAAACCGCACGCAGTGAAGTAAACGTACCTTTCCGCAATTCATAAGGCACGCGTTCACCTAGCACCAGGACCGCATCACACCCACGATTTTCCAAGTCCGCCGCGGCCTGCGAGGCAGCCATGGGTATCATTTTCACAGGCATATCCTTGCCGGGCGTAGACAGGCTGGCCGACATACTGGAAGCAAAGGCCTGCTGCATGATGTACCAAGGAGTCTTGTCATCTATATTCCGCACCGACGCCACTTTTAACGAACGGCTAGTGGTGACACGGTTTACATTCTCTTCAACAGCGTTGGCCACAGCCACGCTGGCAATCAGTCCGAATACAACGACACTCAAGCGAAGGTACGTCTTCATGTTTTTTTGGATCACAAGGGGTTCAACGGTCCGGGTGGTTTTCTGCTTAGCAACAACCCTAGTACATAGGTAACCCACCCCACAAGCCTTTTCGCACGTAATTTGCATTTAGTTGCAAATTAATCTAGGCCAGTTGCTTGCGATTCAAACATTAATTCATCCAGCGTAAATCCTGTGTTCTTTCCACGTGTCGTTCTAGGGTTTTTACCGCAACCCACCGATCCTCACAGCTCACCATGAGTGAATCGATCCTCAGGCAGCCACTGCTTCCACAAGATTTCTCGCTCGGCCCAGTCGTATTCGGAGATCAACTACGAAGCCGCTCAGCTGTTCACGAGACACTCCCAGCGCCCGCAACACTTCATCTGCGGGTGGCGACGGCGGACGGCGATCATCGTCGGTGCAGACGATCGTGCGCAGCCATTTGGCCGCGATTAAGAGACACGCCATCCGTTGATGGCCCCGCGCGTCGCAGGGAGCAGATTGGCAACGCAAAGGCTCCACCAGCGTGGCGGGGAAACCCCAGCGACGCATGACGGCAGCGCCGACATCAGCTTGCGTGCAGCCAAGCAGCGCGAGTTCGCTTTGCATAAAATCACAGAGCCCATCACGGGGAAGAAACAGCAGTGATGGCGCCATCTGGCGGACCCATTCGTCGATCGCCACGATCCCCATGCAATGCAGCAAGCCAAGCGTGTAAGCCACGCTGATGTCTTCACCGATTTCCTCAGCGAGCAGTTCGGCCGCCAACGCACAAGACACCGACCATCGCCAAAAATCTTCCGCATCCAAACCGTACAAATCCACCGGCCGTGCAAAAACCTGCGCCTTGGCCACCTGGCGAATCATGTCGGCGAGCCGATTGAAACCGATCTGGCCCATCGCGTCTTCAAGCGAGCGACAAGGTTGGCCGCGAACTGTGGCGAGTTGACTGCCAATACGGAGCACGCGCGCCGTCAATCCAGGATCCAACCGCAGAAAATGATTCACCTCCTGCAACGACGCGTTATCCTCATGCACGAAGCGACAAAGCTGCGGCAACACATTCGGCGACGACGGCAAGTGTCGGAGCACAGCCGCAATCTCATCCGGCGATGGGCGCACCGCTAATTCAAGGTTAAGGACGGCTCGATACATGAGAACTATATCGGCCGTCTGGGCGATTTGTTTATGCAAATTAGAGGACTCTCCCCGGATCAACAAAAATTCGACTGGCAAAACCCTCTCATCCGCACACGTTACGGCACCATGCCGCTATCAAATTTACAGCCACTCGCCCCCCGATCATTCCCCCGTCTCGACGACGACGATGACGACGATGATGAAAAAGGCTGTCCTTCAGAGGCCAAGAATGCCGGCCCCGTCTCGGCCATCATTCAAAAGAAATTCCTGAAAGCGCGTAAGATTTTCCTCTGGGGCCCCGTGACCGACGAATCCGCCAAGGACATCACCGAAAAACTCCTTTTCCTCGAAGCCGACGCCCCCGGCAAAGAAATCACTTTCTACATCAACACCCCCGGCGGCTCCATCACCGCCGGCATGGCCGTGTACGACACGATGAAGCTGATCACCTCGCCGCTCACGGTGGTCGTCACCGGCATGGCCGCCTCGATGGGCTCGATCCTCCTCAGCGGCGCACCCAAAGGCCGACGCCTGCTCTACCCGCATTCGCGCGTGCTCATCCACCAGCCGCTCATCTCCGGCCGCATGGTCGGTCCCGCAACCGACATCAACATCCAAGCGAAGGAAATGGAAAAACTCCGCTCCGAGCTGAACCAGATCCTCGCCAACGCCTCCGGCCAGCCGCTCGAAAAAATTAACCACGACACCGACCGCGATTTCTACCTCAACGCCGAGGAAGCCATCGCCTACGGTCTCGCCGACAAGATCGTCGACAAAGTCTGAGCCGCGACCGTCCTTCGCCTGAAACAGCCAGCCGGTTTTTGAGCGCGCGTGAAACCCACGCGACACGCGGAAACCGGCTGACTAGTTTTTCGGTGGCATCGCCTTTTGCGTCAGCGTTTCGTAGATCAGCTTCCACAACGCAAAGCTCTCCGTCGCGCCCGCCGCTTCCGCTGCCTTCATCGCTGGTGACAGCAAAGCCAATCGCTGTTCCGACGGCAGGTTTTCGATCCCAAGCAGTGCACTAAAGAGCGCCAGCGCTTTTTGCGGCGCGCCATGCTCCGCGTAAAACTGCGCGCACTGCGCGACCACCGGCACAAGCGCCAAATCCGCCGGTGCCGAAACAGGCACAAGATCTAGAGCCTTCAGCGCCGCCGCGACGTCACCCTGAGTTTTGCCAAGTTCAGCCGTCCGCAAAGCCAGCACCAGACCCGGCCGCGCGCGGAGCGCCTCGCTGGCAGTTTGCCACGCCTGCCGCTCCTGCCCCTCGCGCACGAGCCGCTTCACCTCACGCAACACCACATAGGCAAATTGCTCGGCGGTCATTTCGTGACGCCGCTGCCACTGCTCCACAAACGACACCGTAAACGGACGATAAAGCGGGTCACCGATCACCACCGCCTGCCAACTCAGCGCCGGCAGGGCGAAATAAGCCGCATCGCCAAGCGTCCTGCCCGCCGCCAGCGCGCGCAGCAAAAGCGGCGGCACATGCGTGAACTGAAGATACGGCTCGTGCACATTGCCAAAGGTCGCCGTCACCCCGCGCGCGACGAGCGGCCCACACCAGTCGGCCTCAGCCGAGCGCAGCGTCTGCGCAGAGTAACTGTGAATATGCAGTGCGATCGCGCCCGGCGGAAAATGAAAACCCGGCCGCGCAAACGGTCCGTTCAGCGCACCCGCATACCAGCCGAAATACAGGACCGGAGCATCGAACCTCGCCGCACCGCCAAACACCGCCGGGCTGCGCTCCACGTCCGCATCAAACCCCAGCTCGTCGATCTGGCGCGCGGCCGACTCCAGCCACTTGTCGCCATCGGGATGCGGACCGCCGATGTCGACATAGGCGCGCCCGACCAGCCCCTGCCGCTCCGCCGTGATCGCGTTGTCCACCAGCGCCGAGGCATCCGCCAGCGTGGCACCATCAAGGCGCGACACCTTCACCACCTTCGCCTCATCGAGAAACGTAGGCCGCGCCTTGTTGAAGAGCGGATTTGGCACAAAGGCATTGATCGGGTAACCGCTGGCGGCCAACAGAGCCAGTTCGCCATCAACCGAACCAACGTTGGTACGGAACTGTGCGTTTTTGGTCAACGGCGGCACCGGTTCGTACAACTCCGCCGAATGCTCGACGCGCAACGGCACCCCACGGCACACCACCAGGTAGGCAATGCGATGCCCGGAGATCGCGTATTTTTTACGCCCCAGCTTGTCCGCCTGATCCATGCCGATCGCCTCGATCCAGCCGCGCTTCACCAGTTCGTCCTGCGCAGGCTGATAAATGGCATCGATAAACTGACGCCAGCTGATCCCCTCGTCCTTCGGCATCGGCAACGCGAGCAGATTGGCAGCAGGCACCTGTCGTTTTTCCATGTAGTGCCGGGCCAGTTGCAGCGACTCCGCATCATCGCGATTTGCGAGCACGATCACACGCGCAGCCAAGGGTTCCGACTCCGAAGCCGTCGCAAAATGTGCCGTCACTAATACGACTCCGAGCAGGAGAAATCTCGCCGTGGCTATAAACACAGGTTCAAAATGCGGAAAGTTCATCTCGAATCGAGTAACGAATAAATCGAGTCATAATTGTAGCCCAAATTACCTCGAATCAAACCGGCCCCCACTTAGCTCCCTTCCTCATGCGTCGCTCACTCGTCTCACTTTTTGCCCTCGCCACGCTCATCCTCGCCTCCCCGGCCGCGCACGCCTGGGACTACGAAGGCCATCGCACCGTCAACCGGCTGGCCCTCGCCTCGCTCCCCAAAGAGATGCCCGATTTTTTGCGAACACCGGAGGCAGCCACGCGCATCGCCTTCCTCTCCGGCGAACCCGACCGCTGGAAAAGCACCGCCGAACCCGCACTCCGCCACCTCAATCCCCCGGACCATTTCTTTGACCTCGAAGACCTCGACGCGGCCGGCATGCCTCTCTCAAAACTCAGCGAATTCAGATACGTTTTTACCGCGCAACTCGCCGCCGCTCGCGCCGCCCACCCCGAACGCTTTCCCTCCATCGATCCTGATAAAAACCAGGATCACACCCGCGAGCTCATCGGTTTTCTCCCATGGTCGATCGCCGAATCCTTCGCCAAATTGAAAGCCGAATTCTCCTACCTCAAAGCCTACGAGGAACATGGCACACCCACTGAAATCGCCAACGCCAAGGCCAACATTATCTACGTCATGGGCGTGATGGGCCACTATGTGGGCGACGCCGCGCAACCGCTCCACACCACCAAACACCACAACGGCTGGGTCGGCGAGAATCCCGGCGGCTACACCACCTCGCGCGGTTTCCACGCCTGGATCGACGGCGGCTTCATGCTGAAAACCGGCGGCTTCCCCGTCGCCGAACTAACGCGGCGCAGCAAACCCGCTGCCCTTCTGCCCTCACCCGCTCAGCCCAACGGCCGCAGCGCGAACTTCGAAAACGTGCTCGCCTACCTCAGCGAACAACACGCGAAAGTCGAACCACTCTACCAGCTCGAAAAAAACGGCGCCTTCACGGCTGGCAAAGCGGACACTGCCAAAGGCCGCGCCTTCCTCGAAAACCAGCTGCTCACCGCCGGTCAAATGTTGGGCCGTCTCTGGCTGACCGCTTGGCGCGAAGCACCTCCGGACACGTATCTTCTTTCGCAACTCGTCCAGCGCAAATCCACCGAAACTTCGTCTGCGCCTAAACCTTAATTCCCCGCCGCCGCCGATTTAGCCGGGGCCGGACGCACTGATGCGAGTGTGGCGGCGTAGGAGCGAACGCCGTGGGCCATAGACTCGGCGATCTGCTGGCGGTATTCGGGGGTGTCGATCTTGCGCGCCTCGGTCTCATTGGAAAGGAATCCCGCCTCCAAGAGTACACCGGGGCAATTCAACGAGCGGAGCACACCGAAATGCGCGAGCTTTTGCCCACGATCAAAAGTCTTCAGCGACGAGATCAACCCGTGATGCATCGCAAAGGCAAGAATCGCGCTCCAGTGGTCGTATTTGTTAACCGGCGACGGTTCCTTCTCCACATCGCTCACCTTGGTACTCCAAGAATCCGTTGAACGAATCTCGGCCGGGGCGAAGGTGAAAAGCTCGGTTCCATGGGTCTTCGAATCCTTGGGCAGAGAATTAAAATGGATGCTGATGAAAAGATCCGCGCCAAGCGCGTTGGCCTTCGCGGCCCGCAGGGGCAGCTCGATCTTCGTATCTGTCTCGCGGGTGAAAACCACTTTGTAGCCCTCGGCGCGCAGGAGGCGCCCGAGCCGCATTGCGACGTCGAGCGTGAGTTTTTTTTCCTGCAAACCGAGTCGGATATTTTGCGTGCCGTTGTCAACGCCACCATGCCCCGGATCGATCGCGATCACGCGGAGATCGGGCACGCTGGGTTGCAGATAACCGGGACGCAGCACCGGGCCGATCACGCGCTCGGCGTCGATTTTGCTGAGATAAATCGTGCGCCGTTCAATGCGGCAGGGTTCGCCCAACAGGATGCGCAGACCGTTGATCTGCGCCTCGCGGGAATCGGCGTTGAGCTCGATTTTCCAGCGTTCATTTTTCAACAGCAACGTGTCGTCTTTCTTCAGCCATGTGCTGTGCAGCCCCCAACGCCGCGCCAGCTCGTAAACCGAAACATACTCCACGCCACCGAGCCGTATCACACTGTTGGTGGTAGCCGCCCGCGTCGGCGGCACCCGCAACGGCGCGGAATAAACCGACTGACCTAGCACCACCGCCGACGCCACAACGCCGAGCAGCGCGCATCTGAAAAGAGGCTTCGCCGTTTTAAGCACGCGTAGTGAATCAGCGGAACATGGTTCGTTCACACCGCGCTCGTCACGCGGTCTTATTCCTCGTCGGAATCATCCTTGCCGGAATCATCCTCAGGATTTTCGTCCTGACCGCGGATATGCAGCTTCGGCTTGCGCTTATTCACCGGCAGCGGCGTGAGCATAACGTTGATCTGCTTACCGAGCAACTTGGGCGCATTGTCGGGATGCCCCATATCGATCAGTTCGGCTAGCGCCTTGTTGATCACCCCAAAACCGATTTCCGTATGAGCCATCTCTCGGCCGCGGAATTTGAGGCGGAGCTTCACCTTGTTGCCATGGTCAAGGAATTCCTCGGCGTGACGCAGCTTGGTGTAAAAGTCGTTTTCCGCGATGCGTGCGCTGAACTCGATCTCCTTGATCTTGCTCGCGGTCGCCTTCACGTGGGAGTGCTTCTTCTGCTCCTCGTACACGTACTTGCCGAAATCCATGATGCGGCAGACCGGGGGCGTGGCATTAGGAGCCACCTCGACAAGGTCAAGGCCGTACTGCACAGCGAGCTGAATGGCTTTTTCTGTAGCGAGAATTCCTAGCTGCGTGCCTTCAGGGCTGATCACGCGGATTTGCGGAACCTTGATACGATGATTGCGGCGAATGCTCGCGAAAGGGTCGTTGTTGGAACGACGCTGATACTGACCAGGGCGGGTGCCACCGCCAGAGGAGGGAAACGAATTAGCCATCAATAATTAGGTTGCTTAGGTTCGGTCGGAAAACTTCTCACCGGGAACACGCTGCCTGACAACACCTATTTCGCCAAGTTTCAAGCACAGCACACTTATGTAGCAATTACCGCGCACCGGAAGGCTTCATACACTGAAGCTCTCACCGCACGAACAGCTCGCCTTGGCGTTGGGGTTGGAAAACTTAAAACCGCCGCCCACCATGCGGTTGGAATAATCTAAAACCGTGCCCTTGAGATAGAGCGCCGTCTTCGGATCGACCACAACCGGCACCTCCGCCGTGCGCACGAAAATATCGCCACGCCTAGCTTCCGCGGTGAAACGCAGTTTGTAACTGAGCCCATTGCAGCCGCCTCCGGTGATCGCGATGCGCAGAAAATCGCCCTGTTTCTCCCGCGCGATGAGACTGCGCACCTTATCGCCCGCCGGAGCGGTCAGCCGGATTAGCAACTCACCGCCCTCACGCACGCCTTCGGGCAAAGCCAACGACGCCACCAAACCGTTTTCCAGCACCGAAGTAGTCTCAAGAAATGACATTGTCCCGCACTATGGCCGGGAACGCAGTTTTATCAAGCGACGCGCCACCGTCACCGCGTTGGAAAAACTCCGCGGACTTGCTAAACCCCGGCCCGCAAGGCCAAACGCCGTGCCGTGATCCGGACTCGTGCGCACCTGGCGCAGACCGAGCGTGACATTCACCGCTTCGTCAAAATCGATCGTCTTTAGCGGCGCGAGCCCTTGGTCGTGATACAGCGCCACGATCACATCGAACTCACCGCGCAGCGAGCGGCCAAAAATTGTATCCGAAGGCTCGCTACGCGAAAGCCCCGAGAAACGTCCGCGCAACCGGTCGAGCGCCGGATCAAGGATATCGCGCTCCTCTGAGCCAAGCAGCCCTCCCTCACCGGCATGCGGATTAAGCCCGCACACGCCGATGCGCGGCGCAGACACGCCCTCGGCGCGCGCCAACTCGTCCGCCGCCTGCACGGCGCGAATGATATTTGGCTCAGTCAACTGGCTCGGCACCTCGCGCAGCGGGATATGCCAGGTCAACAAGACCACACGCAGCCGCCCGCCGCAAAACGCCATCGTCGGCTCACCGCCCCAGCGGTCCGCAAAAAACTCCGTCTGCCCCGGGAAAACATAACCCGCTTTTTGCAGCCAGCTCTTACTCACCGGCCCCGTGACCACGCCGGAAAATTGGCCGCTCGCCGTCCCCTCCGCCGCACGTTCCATCGCCGCCAGCGCCACGCGCGCGCCCTCGACCGACGGCTCGCCCAACTTCGCAACAAAATCTACCGCACCCACCGCCACCGGCAAAGCACCGTGCAGGTCCATCCCGTCCAGCCAGCGCGCCGACCCGATCACCGCGACCTCGCGCGCCTCGTCGGGATGCGCCGCCAGCCAGGCCGCAATAATTTCCGGCCCGATGCCAGCCGGATCGCCACAGGTAAAAACAAGAGGAGCGGACATATACAGACACGAGCAAACACATCCGCCCCAAAAGGCAAAACGGAAGCGCACCACCTCCCGGCCCACGGGGCTTCCACCAGCAGCCCGTCCGGCTTAGCCATTACCTACATCTGACTCATGAAATTCACCCCCATGGCTCCCGATTGCGGATTGCTCTGGTGAGTGATGGGGATTCGCTCATCCCCTTTTTACATGAAGAATAAATATCTTCCCGTGGGCCTTCTTGCCGCCCTCGCCCTGCCCTTTGCCGGTGCGCTCTTCGCGCAGACGGCTGCCCCCGCCGCCGCCCCAGTCACCATCCCGGCCGCGATCGTAGGCGCGTCCTCCGTTTACGCAGAAAACTCCCGCGTCATCCCGCCGCCCGCCCCGACCGCCACCGACATCGTCCAAGTCACACTCGATCGCACCGACTGGACCTACCCGCTCAGCGCAATCGCCACCTTCAAAGTCAAACTCGCCGTCACGCCCTACCCCACCGCTGGCATCCCGATCACCTACCGCGTCGGCCCCGAACAGCTCGAAGGAACCGAACGAACCGCCATCGTTCCCGCTGAAGGCCTGACTATCCCCGGCGGCACACGCCAAGAGCCCGGCCTCACCCGCCTCCTCGTCAGCGCGACCCTCGACGGCAAACCCATCAAATCCTTCGCCACCGCCGCCTTTGCGCCCGGCCGGATTCTTCCGACCCAGACCGAACCTTCTGACTTCGATAAGTTCTGGGAAAAGCAAAAAACCGAGCTCGCCAAAATCCCCGCCGAACCCGAACTCACCCCCATGCCCGAACTCTCCACGCCCGAGGTCGAGGTCTTCCAGTGGAGCGCCCAAAACATCGGCAATTACGAAGGCTTCAGCCGCGTCTACGGCATCCTCGCCGTGCCTCGCGGCCACGGCCCCTTCCCCGCCTATCTCAACGTCCCCGGTGCCGGTGTCCGCGGCTACAAAGGCCAAGTGGCTCTCGCCGCCAAAGGTGTTATCACCCTCGAAATCGGCATCCACGGCCTGCCTGTCACCCTTGAGCCCAAAGTTTACGCCGCCCTTTCCCGCGCCGGCCTGAACAACTATCAAGTTTGCGGCATCGATGACCGAACCAATTACTACTACCGCCGCGTCATCCTCGGCTGTCTCCGCGCCAACGACGCCCTCACCAGCCACCCCAAGTGGGACGGTAAAACACTCATCACCTCCGGCTCCAGCCAAGGCGGCATGCTCTCCATTATTACCGGCACGCTCGACTCCCGCGTCACCGCCATCGCCGCCGCGTATCCAGCCTACTGCGACGTCACCGGCTACCTCCACGGCCGCGCTGGTGGTTGGCCCGGCCTCTTCAGACCCCGCGCCGACGGCAAACTCCAGTCACCTGTCGCCGATGATCCCCGCGTTATCACCACGTCCTACTACGACACACTCAACTTCGCCCGCCGCCTGAAAATTCCCGGTTTTTACAGTTTCGGCTACAACGACAACGTCTGCCCGCCCACCTCAATGTTCGCCGCCTACAACGTCATCACCGCCCCGAAGGAACTCGTACTCTCCCCCGAGCAGACGCACCACCTGTCCAAGCCACAGATCCAACTGCGCACCGACTGGATCGACGCTCAGCTCGGCCTTGCCGTTAAAAAATAAGCTCGTCGCCCGAACGCTCCCCGCCGCCCGGAATGCACGGCGGGGAGATTCCCCTAAGGTAGCCAGCCTTGCTGGGCGCGGCTCCTTCCGACGCGATTTCCTCCCCGCAGACCTCGCCCGTCGTCACCTGCGCCGCCAGCCACCAGCGCACGATGCAGACGACACTCGCCTGGTACGCCCGTCTCAGCCCCGACGAACGCGCCGACTTCTTCCTCGGCGGCACCTCCGAAAGGTTCTACGCCTTCGACTCCGCGAGATAACTCCACTCCATAACCACCGTGCTCGACGAAAAAAAGCACCCCACCCGTACGGCGAATCCGATGACGGCGACACTTGGCCCGTAGGGCGCGGAAACTTTGTCGAGCAGGCCCGAAAGCTGTTCCACGCACACACGGACTGATTCACGCTCAGCCGCGTTCAACAACACCCACCCACGACCCAACCCGCTCGCCACTTTCATCAGCGGCAACAACCGCTCCAAAACTAAACCATTAAGTCGCCCGCCTAACTGACGGCCCTAGGCGTGTGCCTTTCACTTGATCACTCCTGCAGTCAAAACCGCAAATACTCTGCCGTATCCACACCCTTATCATACGCCTCTATGTCCGATGCTACCCCCACTCCCTTTAACCGCCGTCGTTTCCTCAAAACGGTCGCCACCGCCTCACTCGCCTTCAATTCGATCAACCTTTTTTCCGCGCAATCGCCCCCGATGAATAGCTCCAGCACCACAGCCCCCTGGCTAAATCAGAACCTCTCTTCGTCTGAACGCGCCCGCCTGCTCGCCGATGCCATGACGACCGCCGAACAGGCCGGGCAACTCGTCAACTACGACGGTGAAAAACCTATCGAGTGGTTGGCCTCCAATCACGTTGGCTCCTTCCTCAACCGCAAAGGCGCCAAGCTCGCCGAACTCGCCCGCGAACTCCGCGCCCGCCACCGCCTGAACGTGCCCGTGCTCTTCGCCCTCGATTGCGCCCACGGCCACGCCCTGTCGGAAAACCTCGGCGCCACCATCTTCCCCGTGCCGCTCGCCATGGCCGCCACGTTTGACCCCGATCAAGCCCGCCGCATGGGCCACGTCACCGCCGACGAAATGATCGCCACCGGCATCCGCTGGGTCTACGGCCCCAACATCGACGTCGTCCGCGACCTGCGTTTTGGCCGCATTGAAGAGATGTTCGGCGAAGATCCCTACCTCGTCGGCGAAATCGGCGCCGCCTGCATCGAAGGTCTGCAAGGCCCGGACCCCACCCGCCCCCGCGTCCTCGCCTGCGCAAAACATTTCACCGGCTACTCTGAAGGCATCGGCGCACGCGATTCCGCCGAATGCCCCGTCTCCTGGCGCGTGTTGCGCCGCGATCACTTCCCTCCCCACCGCCGCGCCATTCAGGCTGGCGTGCGCACCGTCATGAGCGGCTACCACGCGATCGACGGCACGCCCTGCGTGATCAACCGCCGCCTCTTGCGCGACGAGCTGCGCGGCGAACTCGGCTTCACCGGCTTCGTCGTCAGCGATGCCAATAACGTCCGCTGGTGCACGCTTCTCAACAGCCTCTCCGGCACCCACGAGGAGTTCATCGTCAAAGCCTTGCAGGCAGGCAACGAGGTCCACCTCGCCGCGAGCGGCGTCCCCGACGCCCTCATCGCCGCGGTGAAAAACGGCCAGCTCGACCCAGCCCTCCTCCGCGACGCCGCCGCGCTCGTCCTCAAAGCCAAATTCGATCTCGGCCTCTTCGAAGCCGCCGATCCACTTCCTATCTCCCAAGTGCGCACCGCCGACAGTCTCAACGCCGCCGTCGACGCCGCCGCGGCCTCGATGGTCCTGCTCGAAAACCGCGGCGCGCTGCCTCTCGCCCCGAACCACCGCCGCATCGCCCTCGTCGGCCAGCTCGCCGACGACGTCCGCCAACAACTCGGCTGCTGGACGCTGCTTTGCCGCAACGACGATGCCGCCAAGGAGCTGGTCAAACAGCCGGACTCCTCCTCCTGGACCTACCTTTCCGCCCTGCGCGCGCGCGCCGCCGAGGCCGGAGCCACGCTCACCTACACACCCGCCTGCGGGCCCGTGCCCGGCCCGACAGCCGAACAAGACGAAACCGGCATTTCTACCGCCGTCGCCGCCGCGCGCGAAGCCGACGTCGTCATCGCCCTCGTCGGCGACAGCGATCACTGGGCCGGCGAAGGCCGCGACCGCGCCGAGCTCAACCTACCCGGCCGCCAGCAGCGCCTCCTCGAAGCCCTCCACGCCACCGGCAAACCCCTCGTCGTCGTGCTCGCCGTCACCAAGCCGCACTCCGTTCCGTGGGTTCAAGCCCACGCCACCGCCGTCGTCTGCGCCTGGGGCTCCGGCATGGGCGGAGGCAAAGCCCTCGCCGCACTCCTCTGGGGCGACCGCGACTTCACCGGCCGCACCCCCGTCACCTGGCCCGCCCACGTCGGCCAGCTGCCCATCACCTACGACCGCATCCCCGGCGCACACTTCGAAGGTTTCAGCGGTGGCCCCAACAACTCCGTGCCCAACGCCCCGCGCGACCCGAGCCGCGACCTCAACATCTGGCGCATCGAAAACACCCGCCACATCGACTTGACCGCCGACTGGGTCCACGGCCTTTGGCCCTTTGGCCATGGTCGGTCTTACGCCACCATCACGCTGACCTCCGCCGCGATGCTCCGGCCCGACTGGAAAATCGGCGAATCACCCCGCGTGCGCGTCACCCTCGCCAACACCGGCGACCGCGACGGCCTCGCCGTCGTGCAGATTTATGTGCGCGACGTCGCCGCCACCGTGACCCGACCCGACCGCCGCCTCGCCGCCCTCGCCCGCGTGAACGTCGCCGCGGGCCGCACCGCCACCGCCGAACTCGCTCTCGCCCCCGAAATGCTGGAAGTCATCGACGCCGACGGCCGCCGCGTGACCGAACCCGGCGAATTCCACGCCCTCGTCGGCTTCAGCTCCCTCGTCACCACGCTCAAGGTACTTCCCTTCACCCTGAGCTGAACAGGACACCGATATTCTTTAAGCTCCACGCTCTCATTCCGATCTATCTCCCAATGAACTGTCTCTCCCTTTCACCTTTCGCCAAGCGAGCCGCCTATCTGCTCTTCGGACTGCTCGCCCCGTGCACCGCAATTCTTGCCGCACAAGAACACCCTAATGCTTCCGCGGCCGTTCTCCCCGCAGCTCCACCCGATATGGAATCACGCGTCGAGGCACTGCTCGCCCAACTCACCCTTGAGGAAAAACTTCAGATGCTCAGCGGCGATGAAACCGGCTTCGCCTCGCGCGGTGTGACCCGTCTTAACATTCCCGCTCTGCGCATGACCGACGGCCCCGTGGGTGTGCGCGATGGTTCGACCCCGTCCAACGCCTACCCGGTTTCCATCAATCTCGCCGCGGCCTGGGACACCGAACTAGCCAACCGCTTTGGCATCGCTCTGGCTGAGGACACACGCGCCAAGGGCAAACATGTGATCTTTGGTCCTTGCGTCGGGATCGGTCGATTCCCGTTGGGTGGACGCAACTTCGAGTCCTTCGGTGAAGACGCCTACCTCTCCAGCCGCAACGCCGTCAGCGTCATCAACGGCATCCAGAGTCGCGCCGTGATCGCCACCGTGAAGCATTTCGCCTGCAACGATCAGGAATGGCGGCGCCACACTTATAATGTCACCCTCGACGAACGCGCTTTGCGTGAAACCCACCTCATGCCTTTCGAGGCGGCCGTCAAGGAGTCCAACGTCTGGATGCTCATGACCGCCTACAATCTCGTGCGCGGAGAACACGCCAGCGAAAACAAACACCTGCTCGACATCCTAAAAAACGAATGGGGCTTCAAAGGACTTGTTGTCTCAGACTGGACCTCCGTTTACAGCGCCGACAAGTCGGCCAACAACGGTCTCGACATCGAAATGCCCTTCCCTCTCTGGTGGGGCGATAAACTCCGCGCCGCGGTGAAAACCGGAGCCGTGTCCGAGGCCGTGATCGATGACAAAATCCGTCGCCACCTACGCGTGCGTTTTCTGGCAAGTGTCTTCGACAACCCCACGCCCACACCCGACGAAAGCGTCGTACGCAGCCAAGCGCACCGCGATCTCGCGACCGAGATGGCCGTCAAAAGCATGGTCTTGCTCAAAAACGACGGCATCCTCCCCTTGTCACGCGAAAAACTTAGTTCTATTGCACTGATCGGCCCCAACGCCGCCGTGGCCCGCACCGGCGGTGGCGGCAGCTCCGGCGTTCCCCCATGGATCACCGTCAGCCCCGTGCAGGGCTTCAAAACGGCGCTCGGCCCGAAAGTTGAAATCACGACCGCCGAAGGCATCTCCCTCAATAAGTTCAAGGCCGTCCCCTTGCCCGCCGGTTTTCTGCGCACCCCCGACGGCAAGCAGGAAGGCTTGCTGGGCGAGTACTTCAACAACTCGTCATGGGAAGGAAAACCCACCTTCACTCGCGTGGACGAAGCCATTGATTTCGATTGGCAGGACAAGGGCCCAGGCAGTGGCATCAACTCGACTAATTTCACCATTCGCTGGACCGGCGTCTTCATGCCCAACGAAACCCGCGTCTATCGTCTTTCCGTCATGAGCGACGACGGCTCCTCGCTCTATATCGACGACAAGCTGCTCGCGACCAATAACAAGCTCCGCGTGCCCGGCGACCTCCTGATGGAGTCCGGCAAGACCTACCGCATCCGCATCGACTACCAGCAGGATCTTGGCAACGCCTCGATGCACCTTGGCTGGCAAGATACAAACCCATCCGCCAAAACCAAAGAGCCTACGATCGCCGAAGCGGTTGAGGCCGCAAAAAAAGCCGGCCTCGTGATCCTCTGCGTCGGCAACTCCTCCAACCAAGAGATGGAGGGTGCGGATGTGACCGGCTTCGAACTTTTCAACGGCCAGGAAAAGCTCGTCAACGCCGTGCTCGACGCCAACCCCAACACCATCGTCGTCCTCTATGGCGGCGTCCCCATCCGCATCAAAGACTGGCTTCCGCGCGCGAAAGCGGTCATCGCAGCCCTTTACCCCGGCCAGGAAGGCGGCACCGCTCTTGCCCAACTGCTCCTCGGCGACAAATCCTTCTCCGGCAAACTCCCCTTTTCCTATATCCAAGCCCCCTCCGAATCCCCCGCCTTCAAAAGCTACCAAGACCCCTCACGCCAAGTGAACTATTCAGAAGGCGTCTTCGTCGGCTACAAATACTACGACCAACACGCCATCAACCCGCTCTTCCCCTTTGGCCATGGGCTTTCCTACACAAGCTTTGCCTACTCCGAACTGAAGACGCACAAGACCGGCCCGAAATCCGCCGAAGCCACGGTGAAAATCACCAACACGGGCAAAGTCGCCGGTGATGAAATCGTGCAGCTCTACGTCGAGCCGAAACAATCTCAACTCCCAAGACCGCTGCGCGAACTCAAAGCCTTTGCCCGCGTCAGCCTCCTGCCAGGCGAAAGCAAAACCATCACGATCACCCTCAATGAACGCGCTTTCAGTTATTACGATCCAGAAAAGAGCGCCTGGGTGGCAGAACCCGGCGACTACGTCATCCACGCCGCCGCCAGCTCACGCGATCTCCGCCAGGCCACCACCGTCAAGCTCGACTAAGCGCAAGCACGGGATGTAATTTCTGCCTGCATTGCCGCCCAAACCCGACGTTACCCTCCTCGACATCGCCCGCTCGCTCGGCGTCTCCAAGGCCGCCGTGTCGCTGGCACTCGCCGGCAAACCGGGCGTGTCGAAGGAGACGGCCGCCCGAGTCCAACGTGCCGCCAAAACCATGGGCTACCGGCCAAATCCCGTTCAGGAAGAACTGATGGCGCTAGTCCGCGCCCGCCGTCGCTCCCCCAGTGCCGAGACCATTGCATTTATCAATGCCTTCGCCGACCCCGCGATTCTGGAACGCACGCGCGGTCTGAAAGCTTTTGTCAGCGGCACTCGCCAACGCGCTCGCGACTACGGCTATCGCATGCAGGTTTTTCAGCCGCGCGCCGATGGCATCTCCGCTGAACGCTTGGCGGTCATTCTAAAAACACGCGGCATACGCGGCGTCATCCTCGGTCCACGCTGGGCCGATGAACCGGAGTTTCTCCTGCCGTGGAATGAATTCAGCTGCGTGCTGCTCGGCGAATCCCGCTCCGTCGCTCCGATCACGCGCGTCTGCAATCACCACGCCCACACCTGTGCCCTAGCCTTTAAGGAAATGGCCTCGCTCGGCTATAAAAGAATCGGCCTCGCGCTCGCCCGCCGTTTCGAAGCGCCCCATGATTTCGATTTCAATTCAGGGGTGGAAGTGGCCCGCCTCCACCTCGGGTCAGAAGTGCTGATTTCCTCTTTCCTCCACGGCGAACACAACGAAGAGACGCTGCTTCGCTGGCTATGGGACGACCAGATCGACGCCCTCATCACGCTCGATGATACCAATATAAAGCCCATGCTGCATCATGGCGTAAAGATGGGCCGCCCCGTGGGCTTTGCGGTTCTCGATGCCGATCCAAAGAGCGACGAGTTGGCCGGTGTGTGCCAGTACACAGAAGATATCAGCGCCTCCGCCGTGGATATATTGCGCGGACTCCTCCACGCCGGAGCGCGTGGCGTGCTGTCCCATCCCCGCGTTATCCTAATCGAAGGCACCTGGCACCCCGGCAAATCCGCCCCACGCGTCGCCTCGCCGCGCTCGAAGTCCTTCCCTTCACCCTGAGCTGACTCAGCCCTCCCGCCATCTTTCATCTGCGTCCATCTGCGGTTAAAAAACCACTCCGTTTACAAGTATTGCTGTGCTTCTTCCGCTCCGATCAATCTGTGCCCATCCGTGTTCATCTGTGGCTAAATAATTCCTCCAATCCCGTCTCCTACGCGCCGCCTTCCTCGATGGCACCTGCGCCCTGTTCTACAATCTCACTCCCCAAAAACCATCACGCCATGAACCGCTCAAGCCTAAGCCTGCTCGTCCTATTTATCCTGACCGGCCTGTTCGTGCTGCCATCATTTACCTCAGCCGAAACACAACAACCTCCCACCGACGAAATGATCGTTCGCCAAGCCGACATTGCCTATCTAGCCGCTGATCGCGCTGAAAAACTCGATGCCTACCTGCCCCCCGACTCCTTCTCCGGGCCGCATCCCACCGTGCTCCTCATCCATGGCGGAGGTTGGCGCCTCGGTGACAAAGCCGACGCTCGCGAACGCGAAATCGGCCGCACCCTCGCCAGCCACGGCTACGCCGTTTTCTCCATCAACTACCTGCTCAACGACAGCAAACGCGAGGGCAACGGCCCCGTTGTGCACACCCGCGTCGTCTGGCCGCGCAACCTCGAGGACTGCGAAGCCGCCCTCCACTGGCTGCAAACCGAAGCCGTGGCCCGCTACCACGTCGACCCCACACGCCTGGCGGTGATGGGCGGTTCGGCCGGTGGCCATCTCTCCCTTCTGCTCGGTGCCACCCATCCCGACAAAATCCGCGCCATCATCAGCCTTTACGGCATCGGCGACCTCAACGAACCCCACGTCCAATCGCTCGCCTCTGCTTTTGCCGGCACCACGCCCGAAGAGACCGCCGCACGCCTCGCCGCCGCATCCCCACTCGCCCGCATCGACGCCCACACCCCGCCGCTCTTTCTCGCTCACGGCACCGCCGACAAAATAGTGCCGATCGAACACGCCCGCTGGCTCACCCGCGAACTCCAAAAACGCGGTGCCACTTATTGGTATGTCGAAATTGCCGGCGCTCCCCACACCTTTGATCTGGAGCCACCGCAAATGGACCTCCGCCCCACCGTACTCTCCTTTCTCGAAAAACACCTCGGCCGCCCCCACCGTAAAGACAAACCCTAGTCGCCCCAGCAACCGCCCATCTGCCCCAGAACCGACATGCTCCAGCGTATTCTTTTCCAAGCTCTCCTGCTTTGCGCCCCCACCCTGTACGCCGAAACTGATGTAACCGCCAAACCTGACACCGTGCAAATCCCGGCCATCGCTACTGCCTTGCGGCAGTCATCCCCGCCGCCGCTTTCCCCTGAAATCCACCGCGACCACACCATCACCTTCCGTCTCTACGCCCCCGCCGCCACGGTGGTCTACCTATCTGGCGACTGGGATGACAAACCTCGCAACTTAACAAAAAATACCGATGGCCTCTGGAGCCTCACGCTGGAGCCGCTGGCAGCAGGAACCTACGCCTACACCTTTCACCTCGACGATCTCGCGCTGGCCGACCCGGGTAACCCCGCGCTCAAACCCATGCGTACGCCAAACACGAGCATCCTGCTCATCCCCGGCCCCACCGCCGTCCCGATCGAATACCGTCCCTCGATCGCCCACGGCACCGTACACCTACACGACTACGCTTCACAAGCGCTCGGCATCACCCGCCGCCTCCGCGTTTACACGCCACCCGACTACGACGCCACCGCCAAACGCCGCTACCCTATCCTTTATCTCCTGCATGGAGCCGGAGACAACGAGGCCACGTGGACTGAATTTGGCCGTGCCCATCTCATCCTCGACAACCTCATCGCCGACGGCAAAGCCCAACCGATGATCATGGTAATGACCGACGGCCACGCACTGGTAAACCATAGCACCGAGACACGCGCCAAAAACGTCACCGCCTTTGAGCAAGATCTTCTGGGCGACGTTCTCCCACTGGTCGAAACGCGCTACCGCGTCCTCGCCGACCGTGAACACCGCGCCATCGCCGGCCTCTCCATGGGCGGCAATCAAGCCCTGCTCATCGGCCTCAACCACCGCGACCGCTTCGCTTGGATCGCCGGCATGAGCAGCGCCGTTCGCGAACCCAAACAACCCCTTACCTCCTTTTGGGCCTCGCCCGTCTCCACCAAGTACCCGCTCCGCCTACTCTGGATGAAGATCGGCCGTGATGATTTTCTCCTCCTGGAAAACCGTCGCTTCACCGCCATGCTCGACGAAAAAAAAGTGCCGCATGAGTACAGCGAATCCGAAGGCGGCCACACATGGCACATATGGCGCGCATACTTTGCCGAGCTGGCCCCAAAGCTGTTCCGCACACACTGACTGTGATGCCCGGCCCCGTTTAACAAGCCCTCGTCACCACGCCCCCCTTCACCCTGAACTGACACAGCGACCCTTTTTTTCGATTTTCATCTGCGTTCATCCGCGTCCATCAGCGGTTAAAAACCCACCCCGCCCACAAGCGTTGCCGTCCTTATTCCGCTCCGCTCAATCTGTGCCCATCCGTGTTCATCTGTGGCTAAAAACTCTCCCGCCCCCATCGCCTCCGACCCGCTACGCCTGCTCATCATCGGCGGCAGCGGCTTTGTCAGCGGCGCGCTAACCCGCCTCGCACTCGCCCGCGGTCACGCCGTGACCATCATCACCCGCGGCCAGCGCCCCGTGCCCGCTGGCGTCGCGGTGATCACCGCCGACCGCCAGGACCGAACCAACTTCGCCCACCAACTATCCGAACACGACGCGACGTGGGACCTCGTCGTCGACGCCATTCCCTACACGCCAGACGACGCGCAGCAGGACGTCGCCGTTTTCTCCGGCCGCGCCGCCCAGCTGGTCTTTGTCTCCACGGATTTTGTCTACGATCCGCGGCATCGCAAAAACCCGCAAACCGAACACGACGCCACCTACTCGACTGGCGGTTACGGCGGTTTGAAACGCCAGGCCGAACTCATCCTCGAACAAACGCCCACCACCAGCCTCGCGTGGACCATCCTCCGCCCCTCGCACATCTACGGCCCCGGCTCACTGCCCGGCTGCCTGCCACTGCACGGACGCGACCCGCAGCTCCTCGACCACCTCCGCCAGCGCCGCCCCCTGCGCTTGGTCAACGGAGGGAGTTACCTCCAGCATCCGGTACTGGTCGACGATCTGGCCGCGGCGATCCTGAGCGCCGCACGCAATCCATCCGCCATCGGCAAAACCTGCAACGTCGCCGGCCCCGACATCCTCGCCTCGCACGCCTACTACCGCCTGCTCGGCCGCTTGCTGGACCGCGACGTGACGATTGAAGACGTGCCCGTCGCCGAGTTTCTCGCCGCCAATCCCGACAAAGCGCCCTTCTGCTGCGACCGCGTGTACGACCTCACCGCCCTGCGCGCCGCCCAGCTCACGCTTCCTGCTACGACCTTGGAAGCCGGCCTCCGCCAACAACTCAACACCCTGCAAAGCTAACACGGAATACGCAGAATCGTATTTCAGAGAGAGGACTTTCGCGCAACAGTGCCGGTGGGCAGGGGGATCCAACGACTTTCATGCTTTTCGAGTCTCTGTGATAGCGAAATTATTTTACACGCGCTGCGCTCTCCGTGGCCTCCGTGCAACCGCTGTGCTCTCTGTGCTCCTCTCCGATCCCCCACCCCGAGCCGCCTTCTGATTTTCGTATCGAAATTTCACCGCGCCCGCCGATAACCTTTCCGTTTTATTGCCGCTGCTTGCCGCTCCACGGCACGCCACGCACCTCACTTCACCACACTGCACCACATGAGTATATTCCTCACCGACGCCGAACGCGCCCGCCTCAAGTCCCTGCCCGCCGTCTCGCCCGCCGCCTCGCTGCTTGCCGCCCTGCAATCCCGTGTCGCCCACCGCGCCTCCGCGCCCGGCCTCAGCGATCGCGACTCCACCACCGACTGGTGGCACCATACCGGCGAATACCTGACCGAGGCCGCGCTCATCCACGCCGTGCGCCCCTCGCCCGAAATCACCGCCTGGCTCCGCGCCTCCGTGTTGGCCATCGTGCGCCGCCCGCTTTCCGACTGGGCCGGCCCGCCCTTCCGCGGCTTTGGCGGTAAAGACTTAGTCGGCTCCCTCGAAACCGGCCACCTCACCTGGAGCGTCGCCATCGCCTACGACCTCGCCACCGAACTCTTCACAACCGCCGAAACTGAAGAAATCAAAACCACCCTGCGCGAGTTCGGACTCATCTCCTGCCGCCGTTACCTCGACCAGTCCAATTCCTGCCATAACTGGAACTGCGTGCTCCTTGCCGGCTACGCCGCCGCCGCCGCTGTACTCGGTGACAAACAAGCCCTCGCTGACGCTGCCGAATGGTTCCCCCTCGCCGCCGACCACTTCCAACCCGACGGCAGCTACGGCGAATCCCTGCAATACGCCAACTACGCCGCCTACTCCCTCGTCATCGCCCACGAGGCCCTCCTGCGCGCCTCGCCCGCCACGCCGCCCACCTTCGAACCCTACGCCCGCATCGTCCACTGGGCCGCCCAGGCCCTCTTCTACCGCAAGCCCCTCTCCGGCTGGGGCGCGACCGACTGGCCCCGCAGCGCCAACTTCGGCGACAGCGCCGCCCTCTTCCGCCCCTCCGGCGACCTCCTGATCCACATCGCCGCCCGCGCCCGCCAGGCCCTGCCCACCGAGGCAGGACTCGCTCGCTGGCTCTTCGACACGCTCTACTTCCCCGCCAACGAACAAGGGCCGCACGACCTCGCGAGCTTTGGATTTGTCAACGGGTTCGGCCTCTTCTCGCTCAGCCTGCTGGCCGACGCCGCCGCGCCGATTTCGCCCACCACCGCCAACCTGCCGCTCAATGCCGCGTTCTCCGGCGGCGACGTCTTCGCCCGCGACGCGTGGAACGGCCTCACCACCCTCGCCGCGCGCACGCCCGCCGAGCCGCGCCACGCCTCCGCCCACCTGCACGGCGACGCCAACAGCTTCATCCTCGTCCACCGCAAGGAACGCCTCCTGCTCGATCCCGGCCACAGTTGCTACCGCAACCTCGCCCACGACCTCGAAGGCGCCTCGCTCACCCACAACACCTGCACCTTCGAAGTGCCCGGCTCCGCGACGACGCCCGCTCGCACGCTCACCCAACGCGGCGGCCTCAACCGCCCGATCCTCCGCGATGGCGGCGCCCTCCAGGGAGCCGCGCCCGTCGATATCGGCGGACGCCGCCTCGTCAGCACACGTGTTGGCCCTGTCTCCTTGATCGGCTCCGAAGCCGCGCCGCTCTACGGCGCGCCCCTGCGCAGCTTCACCCGCCTCTGGGTGCTCTGCGGCGCGCACGCCCTCTTCATCATCGACCGCATCGAAGCCGAAGTCCCCGTGCGCACGACCTGGCACTGGCTAACCAACAACCGCGACGGTCTGCTCGAACTCAAACTCGGACGCCCCGACCGCATCCTCGCCCGCCGCGGCAACGCCGGCCTCAAACTCGCCCATTTTGCCGGTGGCAACATGGGCGGCCCGATCTACGCCAACGTCCACGACGCCTACCACCCACTGCCCTCGCAACGCGGCGAAGGCGCGCCCGGCTCCGGCCTAATCATTCGTTGGACCGAGTCCACCCCCACCACCTCCCGAACCAGCGTCCATGGTTTGTGTTTCGACGACCACGCCGCCATCCTCGGCTGGAACCTCAAAGCCGAAAACCAAACCTACGTACTCGATGGCCCCGACCAACGCGAACAATGGACCCTTCGACCCGAGGCCACTGGCACCACCTTCCGCGTCGAAGAAAGCGTCACCCGCCAAGCCTTCACGATCGCCGCGACATCCGGCACCTGGTCCCTGACCGCCGCCAAGTAAGCCACGTCAGCCTTGCTCTCCCTAGGGCAAAGTAACCTATTAGGTTACTTTGCCCTTCACCGGACCTCAAAGCTGTTTCAGCAGGCACGCCGATTTCGCCTGCCACTCGACCATTTTTCGTGCCTTCTATCCCTCATGATCCAAGTCCAGCCCACGCTTGAAGCCGGTGTCGTCTACACCAAGCCATGGATGGTTGCGCTGATGCTAGACTTAGCCGGTTAATTGGAAGCGCCCCGACGGCCGTTAAAAGATGACTGGGTGGATGGAGGTTCCGCTGCCAGTAAAGGCAGTTGGAGAGTCTAAATCCAAGAACCACCACCCGTGAAGAAAATGACCAAGCCCGAGGCCCCGGCGCAAGAATGCCGCCGGCGGCGAGAGCGAGCAAGAGCGCGGCTTCGCGCCATTGGATCACCGCCACGCGGCCAAGATCTAAGAACTGCGCGAGCGCGATCTGCGCGGCCCGCAGTTTGCGCCGCAGCGACCACGCCGAGTCCTCGCGCCT
>Ga0105048_10001376_pt1 | contig 39494 bp, 35 predicted proteins | sample MAT05_FD_78382 | JGI IMG/M metagenome (GOLD analysis project Ga0105048, IMG submission 78382) | Freshwater microbial communities from Lake Fryxell liftoff mats and glacier meltwater in Antarctica - MAT-05 | ecosystem: Environmental > Aquatic > Freshwater > Ice > Liftoff microbial mat | place... | reverse complement strand
TCGCGAGTCGCGAGCGCCCCGCGGCGTAGTGTCGTATTCTCCCGCCGCGCATGCCAGTGACGTTGCCGACCACGATCGCGACCCGAGCTCTGGTGCCGTGGGGCATCGACTTCGAGAGCGGCGAGCTGCCGCCCTATCCGTATCGCGACTTCCACGGCCGCACCGACGAGCAGAGGCGTCTGCGCGAGTGGCTCGGCGCGACCGATCGCGCGGTGCGTCCGCGTGGCGGCGCGGCGCTCGTCACCGGTTTTCGCGGCGTCGGCAAGAGCTTGCTCGTGAACAAGGTGCTGTTCGACGCCGGCATGCAAGGTCTGCTCGGGCTCGCGTACGCAGCGCCCGACGCCGCGCCCAGCGATTGCTGGGGACCGTTCGTGCGCAGCGATCTGCAGCAGGTGTCGGAGGAGCGCCGCCTCACCGATCAAGCGGTGATGTTCTTCCCGGTGCGCGTCGAGATCGCCGACGCGATCGAGCCCGAGAAGCTGTGGAAGCGCCTGCTGCGACGCACGTACTTCGCGGCCGCGCACAACCACCTCGGCGCACTCCGACCCGATCTGCTGCGACGGCTGCGCTTCGCGTACCTGCGCACGCTCAAGGGCGCGGAGATCGAGCAGTCGCAGCGGTTCAAAACCAGCTTCGGCATCGACTTCGACAACGTCGGCAAGCTCGAGGTCACCGCTCAGCAAGAGTGGGAGTTCGCCGAGACGCTGAAGCTCGTCGCTGGTCCGCTCGACATCGAGGAGGCGGAGGACGAGATCCTCGAGTTCGGTCGCGGCCTCGGTGGCGCGCGCGTCGGGCAGTCGCGCGGCATGAAGAATCGCGGCGCGACGTGGTACCGCCGCACGCTCGACGAGTTCTCGGCGGCGTGGGCCGGCACGCAGGGCCTGCGGATCCATCTCGTGTATGTGTTCGACGAGCTCGACAAGCTCGCGTCCGACTTCGACGCGAACGTCCAAAAAGATGGCCAGCTCACGATCGCGACCGAGGTCGTCAATCGCCTGAAGAACCTGTTCACAACCGGCGAGATGTCGTGCGCCGTGATCGGTGGCATCTCGCTCGAGGAAGCGTGGGGTCGCGAAGAGATCCGCCACGATTCGGTGCTGCGCAGCTTGTTCAGCCCGCATGTGTACGTGCCGCAGCTCGACGCCGCCGACCTGCAGGCGCTCGGTTACGCCGACGACACGCGCATGCGCCTCGCCGCGCTCGCGACCCGCGGTCGCTACAAGCACCTCATCTGGTACGGCGCCGGCGACGACTCGCGCGTCGACGAGCGACTCGCCGAGGTGATCGGCGCCTGGGGACCGCCCCCGCGTCAGCCGATCGATGCCGAGCGGTGGATGCACGCCGTCGAGAGCGCGACCGACCTCACCTCGCTCGCCGAGGTGCTGTACGCGACGATGCCTGTGCACCTCGATCCCGCGTTCCGCTGGGACCTGGCGCGCACCGTCGTCGCGGTCGAATTCCAGGCGATGCGCTCGGACATCCCGTCGCCGGACCGCGAGGCGGTCGCCCGCGTCGTCGACTCCAAGCCGCTCACGCTGGTGCTCGAGCGGCTGCGCAACGTGATCGTCCGCGCCCCAGGAGCCCCGCAGGCGCGGGCGCGGATCGAGTCCCATCGCCACGTCGCCGCCACCACACCGACCGTCGGCGGGCCCGAAAAGCCCACGAAGTAGCTGCAATATCCGCGTAACTGCGGATATCAGTGGCCACGTCCCGGTTTTGATGCATGCTGGAATCCAACCCGGCCATGAGTAGCGAGATCGGAACCATGCAGGGCTGGGTTCGGCCCTACGAGATCCTCAAGCACGCGGTGGTCGTGCTCGGTAACTCGTTGAGGGCGCCGCTCAAGCGGGCGCTGATCCTGAGCGGGTCGGCGTTGCCGCTCGACGTGCGCCTCTCGGAGCCGACTGGCGAGGGCGAGCAGTGTACGAAGCGGATCTTCGTCGAGCCGGACGAGAGCATGCCTGGCGACAGCGTCCGCGTGCGCGTGGTCGATCCGCAGGGCGACGGTGAGTACGGCGAGGCGCGCACGATCGCGTGGGACGGGGATCCCATGCAGGCTCGCGACGTGATCACGGCGATCCGCGAGCTCGCGGGCCTCGACGCGGCGTAGCGAAGAACTGCGGAGCGCGGCCACGCGTGGCAGCGCACCGATGTCGCTGCGCGCGCGTCTGCGCCGCTGGTGTACGCTTGCTAGCGTGGCACGACTTCGTTGGACACTGGGCGTAGCGGTCGCAAGCGGATGCGGTGACGATCCCTCGGCCGAGAGCGGCGAGGTGTCGTCGCTCACGGTGACGGCGACCGGCGAGTCGTCGGCGACCGATCCGTCGACGACCACTCCGTCGACCACTGCGAGCGGCACCGACGCCACCACGACGGACAACGCCACCTCGAGCGCGACCGGCAACGGCGAGAGCGCCGTGTTCGACGTCGGTGCGGTCGACACCAGCGGCGGAGACGAGACCGGTCCGCTTCGTCCGGTGTGCACGGTCGGCGACGACATGGACGCGGGCCAGCCGTGCGTCGACGTCGCGCCGCCCGACAGCTTCGAGCCCGACGTGCAGTGGGCGTGGATGGGCAACAACGGCGAGGTCGAGGTGCTCGGCACGCCGGTCGTCGCGAACCTCACCGATGACAACGGCGATGGTGCGATCGATCTGTGCGACATCCCCGACGTCGTGGTGATCGCGTACGGCGGTGAGCTCGGCGGTCTCGGACACATCTATGTGCTCGACGGCGAGACCGGCACCGAGCACTACCGCATCGAGACCCCGCTGCAGTCGATCAGCTATCCGGCGCTCGGCGATCTCGACGGCGACGGCGTGCCGGAGATCGTCGCCGCGACCGCGACGAACCTCATCGCGTTCCATGCCGACGGCTCGACGTACTGGACGAGCCCCGCCGCGGTGCAGACGTCGTCGAACGCGATCAGTCTCGCGGACCTCGACGCGGATGGCGACGTCGAGATCATCTTTGCCGGCGCGGTGTTCGACGATCAGGGCGCGCTGCTGTGGCAGGGCACGACCAGCTATCTCAACACCGCGGCGGATCTCGATGACGACGGCGACCTCGAGGTGATCACCGGCGGAAGCGCGTATCACCACGATGGCGGGCTCTACTGGTCGATCGCCGACAGCCAGGGCCATCCCCACGTCGCGGATCTCGACGTCGACGGCACGCCCGAGGTGATGTTCGTCGGCTCGTCGGGCATCACGATCGTCGAGGCCGATGGCACCCCGGTCGTCACCAACCAGGTGTCGAACCTCGCGCAGTGGCGGCCCGCGGCAATCCACGACATGGACGGTGACGACATGCCCGAGATCGCGGTCGGCTCGTCGAACCTCTACAGCGTGCTCGAGACCAACCTGGTCGCGAACTGGACGGCGGTCGTGTCCGACAACTCAGGCTACGCCGCGGGCACGGCGTTCGACTTCCTCGGCGACGGCTCGGCCGAAGCGATGTACGCCGACGAGACCACACTCTTCATCTTCGACGAGACCGGCAACGCGCTGCTCACGACGCCGCGCGAGAGCTGGACGCAGTGGGAAAACCCGGTGGTGGTCGACGTCGACAACGACGGCTCGGCGGAGATCGTCGTCGCATCGAACACCGGCCTCGGCATCGGTGGCTCACCGGCGGTGCAGGTGATCCGGGACGTCGAGGATCGGTGGATCCCGGCGCGTCGCATCTGGAACCAGCACGCGTATCACGTGACGAACGTGCGCGAGGACGGGACGATCCCGGCGGTGCAGCCGAAGAACTGGGAGACGCTGAACACGTTCCGCACGCAGGCGCAGATCCAGGCCGGCGGAGGCGTGTGCATGCCCGAGCCCCGCGGGTAGCTGGCTCACGCGGGCGCGAGCGTGAACGCGTAGGTGATCGGGGCGGGCGATCGTCCTGATCGAGCTCCGTACCTCCATCGCCGACCTCGGAGGGAGGATAGCTTGGCAGCCCGCGGTCTCCGCGAGTACTGTGCTCCGATGAGGCACTCGTCTTTCGCCATCGCCGCGAGCCTTGCGTGCGCGTGCGCAAATCCGGCACCGAGCGGCAGCGCGGAGACGAGCACCGGCGCGGAGACGTCCGGCGCGGACACGACGACCACGACCGCCGACGACAACTCGTCCTCGTCCACCAGCGAGAGCACGGCCGCCGCCGAAAGCAGCAGCACCAGCAGCGAGAGCACCACTACCGGTGAGCCGCTCGAGCCCGTCGTCATCACGCTGATCGACGAGGCGATCTTCTACGACGGCTATGCGGCACTCGTCGACGAGCCCGTCCCCGACGGCCTCATCCGTCACGCGAATTCGCTGCTCGCCGCGCGGCTCACCGACGAGCAACGCGACATGCTGCAATCCACGCTCATCATTGGCGTGATCGTCGGGGCGCGTTGCGACAACTACGATCGCATCGGCTCCGTTCACCTCGCGCTGGTGCCGAAGGGCGACGAGTCGTACGTGCCGGCCGAGGTCGATCGCATCGAGCTCGCGCGGTTCATCACGCCGTTCATGGACATGAACGACTCGCCGATGACGGTGCCGTACGAATTCGTCGCCGACGACGTGCTGCCGATCCTGACCGACGAGGCGCTGCTCGCCGACCACGACATGTGGCTCGAGGTCGAGATCTTCGGGGTGCCCTACGCCGCGAACACCGAGATCCAGGGCTGCGCCGACCGCAACGACACGCAGGCCGGCACGCTGCTGCTGTACTCCGACAGCGCCGCGCCGGCGCCGGTGTTCGATACGCTGATCCCGCTCGCGAACAAGCTGTCGTTCAACAACTACGCCGACGGTGCGAGCGACGAGATCGGCATGACGCGCAAGACCGTCACGTTCGAGCTGGCCGCCGATGCCGAGGACGCGCAGCTCGTGCTCATCACGAGCAATCACGGCGCGAACGCGGGCGGCGAGGAGTACATCCGCCGCGAGCACTTCGTGTACGTCGACGACGAGCTCGTGCTCGAGTACATCCCCGGCCGCGACAGCTGCGAGCCGTTCCGCGTCTACAACACGCAGGGCAACGGCATCTACGGCCCCGGGCCGATGACGGACGAGGAGTGGCAGTCGTTCTCGAACTGGTGCCCGGGCGACGTGATCGACCGGCGGATCATCTCGCTCGGGCCGACGAGCGCCGGCGAGCACACCTTCGTGATCGATGTGCCCGACGCGACGTTCGCAGACATGCAGGGCGAATTCCCGTTCTCGCTGTACGTGCAGGCGCACTGATCAGCGCGCCCGCGGGTAGGCATGCGCTGGCGGTTCAGATCCGTCGACGTCGCCGCGCGACCACGACGCCCAGCATTCGCTCGCAGTCGCGCTGTCGCTCGCAGTCGCGCTGTCGCTTGCAGTCGCGCTGTCACTCGCAGTCGCCGACGCCGACGCGCTGGTGTCGCCCGACGAGTCGGGGTCGGTGGGATCCGTGCCCGCCGAGGTGTCCGCACCGCCGGAGCCCGAGCCGCCCTCGCTGCCGGTCCCGCCGTCGCCGACGTCGAGCATCTGCTCGGCCGAACAGCCGACGTTGCCCGACGGATCCTCGGCGCACACCGTGAACACGATCGTGCCGGCCACCGCCTGGACGCTGCGGATGACCGGCGCCGTGGAGTCGACCGGGACCCCGTCGTTGGCGAAGTAGACCTCGTCGGACGAGCTGCACTCGCCCTGCCCGGTGACGAGGTCGATGCACCCGTCGCCATCGAGATCGCCGAACTCGCCCCAGAGGCTGCAGTCGGTCGGGCCCGTGAACACGCCGCTGAAGTTGCCGGTGTCTACCGGCGCCGTCGTTGATGAGCAGCTGCTCGGTGTAGCCGCCACCGGTGTTGTCGATCCGCAGGTCGAGATCGCCGTCGCCATCGACGTCGCAGGGCACTGGGTGCTTTGACTTCGCCGAGGCGCTTCCTCCCGGCGTGGTCGCAGTTGAATCCCCTGAGTTCCGCGTAGAGCAGTACTTGCGCGGGCTGGGCTGAAGAGGTGTCACGCGGCTTCGCCCACTCGCGTATCCCGCAGTTCCCTGGTGTGAGCTGTCCAACAAACCGTTGCAGCTGACAGCACGCGGGGTTCTCCCGCGCGCACCGTAGCTGAACGCCTATCCGTCCGGCAGAGTCATCGCGTCGCGAATTCCATCGTGCCGATCGCGAACGGTACGCTCGGCCTCACATCACTCGCGATGCGCTCCACCGTGAACGTGATCTCGTTCGCACGGCGCTGCAGACCGATGCGGAGCGCATCACCCGGCTTCACGGGTGCGGTGAACTTCGCCCGTGCAATCGAGGTCGGTACACCGAGCTCGGGCCACGCGATCGTCGTCGCGCGCGCGACGAGGTCGAGCACCGCAGCGCCGGCCAGGATCGGGTTGCCGGGGAAGTGGCCGACGAATGCCGGCAACGCGGGATCGACGTCCACCTCGACCTCCGCACGCCCAGCGTCGACGCTCACGATCCGCGGCTGCGGCTCGCTGCGGTCGTCGCCGAGATGACCGAGCAACGCTGCGCGCGCGAGCTTGCCGGTCGGCTCGCGCGGTAGCGCCGGCAGGCAGACGACGCGTCGCGGCACCACCGACGCGTCGAACCATCGTCCGAGCTCGGTCCGCACGGCGTCGGAAGTGACCGCACCGGCGACGAACGCAGCGATCGATTGCCCGCGCCCGTCGCTCGCCGGTACTGCGATCGCGGTCGCATCCGTGAGGCCCGGCATCGCGAGCAGCTTCGCGGTGACGTCACCGAGCGCGACGCGGCGACCGCCGACCTTGATCACGTCGTCGCTGCGGCCCAGGTGCACGAAGCCGCCCGGCACGAGTGCGATGCGATCCTCGGTCGTGCATGGCTGCGGCAGATCCGGATCGAGCCACGGCGAGCGGAGCAGCATGCGGCCGTCCGTGTCGGCCGAGACGTCGACGCCGGGCAGTGGTTGCCACGGCGCGTCGATGCGCGCACGCGTGCGCGTCGCGATCCCGCCGGTCTCGCTCGATCCGAACACCTCCGTCGCGGTGACGCCGAGTCGATCGCGCAGAATCGTCGCGGTGTCGTCCGCCAGCGGCGCGCCGGAGCTGAACAGCCGACGCAGGCGACCGAGCTTGCCGGGATCGAGCACGCCCATCGCCCGAAGCTGCGCGGGCGTGCTGACGAGCACGTCGACGCCGAAACGATCGATCGCGGCCGCGACGGCTTCGGCGTGCAGCGCTGCGGTCGCGACGATCGTCGCATCGGCGACGAGCGGCATGAGCACGCCGAAGAGCAAGCCGTAGATGTGGTGTGGCGGCACGGTGCACAGCACCCGCGCGCCCGCGAGATCGAACGTGCGCGCGAGCTCGCAGGCCTCTTCGATGAGCTGGCCCGCGGTCTTGCGAATGAGCTTCGGCGCGCCGGTCGTCCCCGACGTCGAGATGCACGCGAAGTGGCGCGCAGGCTCCCATGTGTGCGTCGGCGCGCTACCGACCGCGCCGAGGCTCCGCATGTCGATGCCGAGCGCGTGACCACCGTCGTGCAGCACCGTCGCGCCGCGAGTGCCCGCGAGCGCCTCGACCGTCGCAGGCAGCAGGTTCGTCGGCAACGCGATCGCAGCACCGCCGGCCCACACACCGAGCGCAGTGTGGACAAATCGCAGGCGATCCTCGCACGCGACGATCACCTCGGTGTGACCTGCGATCGCGGCAGTCACCGGTGCGATCGCACCGAGCACCGCCTCGCGATCGTGCTCGCGTCCGTCGCCGTCGATCACGACGATCGCCGTGCGGCCCGCCGCGAGCAACGGCGTCACGGTGTCGCCGCCTTCGCGGAGCCGAACCGCACCCGCCGCACGCACCACTCGATCGCGAACAACATCCCCATGCACAGATACACCAGGCCGCCGCACCATGCCGTCCACCACGACAACGGTGCAGCGAGGGCAAGCACGCCCGATCCGATCGCGTTCACGACGAAGAACCCGACCCACACCCACGTGACCTGGCGACAGTGCGCCTGCTGGGCGGGGCTCAGCTCCGGCTCCTGGAGCCGAGCGAAGCGCTCGATCATCGCGACCCGACCGGGCCGCAGCGTCGCCGCGAACGTCGCGAGCAAGCCGAGGTTGATGAGCACCGGCACCGCGAGCAGCACGCGATCGTCGGCGGTGATGCCGGCGATCACGGCACCGAGCACGGTCGGCACCAGCGGCACCATCGCGTCTTTTAGCCGCGCCCACGACAACCCGCGCGCGCGAGAGATCGCGAGCAGCACCGCGAGCACGACGAGCACGATCGCGATGCCGCGCGTCGACCACCGCGTGAGACCTAGGTAGACGACGATCGGATACGCGACCGTGAGCACGATGGTCGCGACGCGTGCGAAGGTGGCGAGCAACGGCTCGCACCTTAGTACAGCGACGGGCTAGCATCCATCCGTGGGCATCCTCCAGCGGTTCACCGAGCGTCCTGTCCGCGCGAACACGGCCACAACCGTATGGGAGACGGAGACCGCGCTCTTTCATGCGTGCGCGCTCGCCCGTCCGCCGGTCGCGGTCCAGTGGATTGCGACGTCCGCATGCGACCTGCACTGCCCGCACTGCTACTCGTCCGCGGGCCGTCGCGCACCCGACGAGCTGACGACCGCCCAGGCGCGCACCGGCATCATCGACGAGCTTTCGCGACTCGGCGCGCCGACGCTAGTGTTCGCGGGCGGCGAGATGTCGCTGCGTCGCGACATGCCCGAGCTCATCGACCACGCGATCGGCAAGGGCCTGCCCTATGCGATCCACACCCATGGCGCGCACGTCGAGCGGCTGCGCGAGGTGTTCGCGCGACATCCTCCCGATCTCGCCGCGATCAGCCTCGACGGCGACGAGACGGCGCACGATCGTTTTCGCGGGCGCGCCGGCAGCTACGCAGCGGCATTGCGGGCGATCCGAATGCTCCGCGATCTCGGCTGTCCGGAGATCGTCGTCGGCACGACTGTGACGCGCGACAACGCGGATCATCTCGCTGCGCTGTATCCGGTCGTCGTCGAGTCGGGCGCGCACACGTGGGGCCTGCACCTGTTCGCGCCCGAGGGCCGCGGCGCCGAGCACCAGGCGCTGTTGCCGACGCCACCGCAGTTGCGGCGCATCGTCGAGCTCGCACGGCGCCGACGCGCGACGTTCCATGTCGAGCTGTGCAACGAGTGGGGCAGCGCCGGTGCCGACGACGTGTACCTGCGCGATCAACCGTTCGCGTGCGGCGCGGGTCGGATCTCGTTCGTGATCGCGAGCAACGGCGACGTGATGCCGTGCACGACGACCGATGTGCGCGAGCGCGAGGGCAACGTGCGCGAGCAGCCATTGTCCGAGATCTGGGCGCAGGGCTTCGGTCGATTCCGCCGGCCGGGCGCAGACGCGACGCTCGATCCGCGCGAGTGTTGGCTACAGACGCGCAACGGCGTCGAGGTCCGTCGTCACGCGTTCGGTGCGAGCTCATTCGCGCCACCGTTGCCGCTCGAGCGACTCACGCGGCGCATCGCGACGCGCATGCGGCCCGCAACCGATGGTCGCGGACGCGTCGCGTCGCCGCGTGCCGCCACTGCAGTGCGGCTCGCGGCACTGGGCCTGGCGTTCCTCGACGGCTGCGTTCGCCAGGTCAGGCACCAGCCGATGCACGGGTCGCGCGACGTCGAGCAGCAGGAGGTCCCGCCGACCGCGGATACGGTGATCGCCGGCTTCGTCGACGAGTTCCCGGCGCCGCTGTTGGAGTCGACCAATCCCCACTGGGTGCTCGAGCGCGACTCGAGCTGGCGCTGGCTGCTCGATCGATTGCGTGACGTCGAGTCGGGCATCGCGACGTGGCAGGTCGTCGCGGACGCGGCGAAGACGATGGCCGAGCGCCGCACGAGCACGAGCCTCGCCGAGGCCCTCGGAGCGTACTCGCGCGCGCGCATCGACGGCACACCCGAGACGTTCGCGGAGCTCGTCGGCCTGCTCAACGCGATCGAGGCTGTGCCCGGGTACAGCACTGCGTTCGCGGCGTTCGTCTGGCGACGTGCGCGAGCACTGCCGACGGATGCGGCGCCCGACGAGCGAGCGCTCTTGTACGCGCGACTGTACCTGCACCTGCGCGTCGCCGATGCGCTGCTGCAAGGTCAGGCCGCGACTGCGCCGGTCGAGTACACCGCGTGGCGCTCGAAGGCCGCGCCGCCGCCGGGCTGGACTCCGACTGCGACCGTGCCGGCAGGTCTCGCGACGAAGGCGAAGGCCGCGTTCGATGCCCACCCCGAGATCCCCTGGGATCGCATCGGCGCGCGGCTCGTCGTCACAGGCGACGCCGCGAACACGACGCTGGTGCGCGACGGTCGGCGGCGTAGCTACAGCTTTGGCAACGTCCTCACGCTGCGCAGGCTCGACGTGCTGCACATCGAGACGCCGACGCGATTGGTCGGCGGCGACGGGCTCGAGATCGCCCTTGCCCCGGGTGAGGTGATCACGATCGATCGACTCGCCGCCCGGCTCGATCCCGCGACGCGACGCGAGCTCGAAGCGCTCGTCGAGCGCGCCGCGACCAATCCGGCCGCCGAGGCGCGCGTCGAGGCAAACCTACCGTGGGTGCACGAGATCCTGCGCGAGGTCGTGAAGCACCCGGAGCATCCGACCGCCGGGAAGGCGACGTTGTGGCTCGTCACGTTCGACGAGTGATCACGACAGCACGACCAGCGCCCACGCCTGTCGTCCGTCGCACGCGGTCGACACCCAAGCACGACGCGATCCAACAGCGTTCGCCGCCGCACCCGACAGCTTCAACGTCGCAGTGCCGCGATCGCACGCGACCTCGATCTGCTCGAGCGCGATCACGTCGAGCACCCCGACGCCGAGCGCCTTGAGCAGCGCCTCCTTCACCGCGAACGTCGTCGCATAGTCGCGGGTGCTCGATCGTGCGGACTCACAGCGCTCGCGCTCGACCGCGGTGAAATAGCGATCCGCGAACTCGGGCGTGCGCGCGAGCAGTCGTTCGAAACGCGCGAGCTCGACCGTGTCGAGGCCCATCGCGAAGCCTGTCGTCATCGCATGCCCGCAGGATGAAGCGGCAGGATCTCGTGCCCCGGCCGCAGCGCGTAGACGTCGGGGTACTCGCGATCGAGCTCGAGCCGCAGATACGTCTTCGCCTCGTCGAACAGCGCAAACGAGGTCGACACGCAGATCTGCCGCGCCCCGCTCGTCTCGTAGCCCTCGCGCACGATGTCGTGGCCGTACATCACGAAGCCGTAGTCGGGGCGACCGTGCACGGCAGCGAGCAGCGCCTCGGCTTGCAAGTCGCTGGCACCACGTGCCCACAGCAATGCACCGACGGTGCCGGACTCGAGCATGCGCCACAGCGGCACGTCCTCGTGACCCTCGTACTGAAGGTTCTCGAACGCGTCGAGATCGGGCTCCGTCGCCCACGGTGCACCGTGCGTGCACACGATCCCGCACGGCGCGACGGCGATGAGCGGCAGCCCCGAGAGAAACGCACGCACGCGATCACGTGCGTCGCCGAGGCGCGCCTCGAGCACCGCGGCCTCGTCGAGATGGAACTTGCTGACGACGGGCCCACCGACATGCGCGTGCTCGTGATTGCCGAGCAGGCAGAACGAGTCGTGCTCTTGCACGTAGCGCATGTACTCGAGCACGAGCTCGTCCGAGCGATCGACGTACGGTGTGCCGAGGTGATCGGGCCAGTCGGGGCCGGTGAGCTCGTCGGGCGGGCCGTGCACGAGGTCGCCGCACAGCACGAGCCACGCGTCTTTGCCCGCCTCGAGCTCCTTGCGATGGATCTTCGCGAGCGCGCGGAAGTCCTCGAGGTTGCCCTGCAGATCCGTCGCGACGATCAGCACGCCGTGCGCAGGCAGTCGCGCGACCTTGTGGCCCCACCACGACGGCCACGGTGAGGAGAGGTACGGCGCGGCCACGGGTGGTCGAGCATACGCTCTCACGCCGCCCTCGGTGCATCGCGCCTTGGCAACTCGCGCATCTGCGGTTCGTGGACGGCCGCGTGCGTCGCGAGAGGGTCGCGCTACGCTCGGGGTGCGGCGAGGGTGAGGTCGTCCTGTCGAAGGAGACCATGACCGAAGCACCCATACGCTCGCACGCCGCCGCACTCGCGCTCGCCTGTACATCGCTGCTCGCCTGCACGCGTGACGACGCGCAGCGCGATGATCCGCTCATCGCCGTCGCGACCACGGGCGGTACGTCATCGACGGCGGCGGATGCACACACGACCGACGACGACACTGCGGCGGACGAATCGACGAGCACGAGCAACGGAGATCCGGGCGCCGACTTGGGCGATCTGCCCGAAGCGTGCGGCGCCGACGCGACGTGGCCTGAGCCTGACTGGACGGTCGGCGACGCCGCCGCGCACGGCTTCGATCCGACGGCGCTCGAGGACGCCGCCGCGTATGCGGAGTCGGAGGAGTCGCACTGCCTGCTCGTCGTGAAGAACGGCGAGCTGATCTTCGAGCGCTACTTCGGCCAAGCGAATGCCGACATGCCGATGAAGAGCTGGTCCGTCGCGAAGTCGCACGTCGCCGCGATCGTCGGCATCGCGCTCGGTCGCGGCGAGCTCGGCAGCCTCGATGACTCGATCGCGACGTACCTACCGGAGCTCGCCGACGATCCGCGCGCCGCGATCACGCTGCGTTCGCTCTTGACGATGACCGCCGGTGTTTACGCCGGCGTGCTCGAGGACATGGCCGGGATGTTCTCGGCAAAGGACATGACCGCGAAGGCGCTCGCCACCACGGCGCAGTCGGAGCCCGGCACCGCGTGGGAGTACAGCAACGTCGCGGTGCAGCTGTTCGATCCGATCTTTCGGCAGCCCGCTCGATCGCGGCGCGCTGCATCCCGGTGCGCCGGCCGATGCGTTCTGCGCCGTCGGGCTCGGTGGGCAGGTGATCGAGGTCGTGCCCTCGCTCGACCTCGTCGTCGTGCGCATGGGTCACGCGGCCGTCGAAGATCTCGAGGGCAACGCGTTTCCGATCCTCGAGATCTTCGAGCTGCTCGACGAAGGCCAGCAGACGGTGCACGACGAGATCGTGCACCGCGTCTTGGGGGCCCAAGGGTGAATCACGCGCCCTTGTAGACGAGCACCGGTCGCGTGCACCGGACGATCTTCACCAGATCGCCCTGCGCACGCATGACGGCGCCGATGTCCTTGTACGCACCGGGTGCCTCTTCGCAGAGCTGACTCGCGAGCCGATGGTCGTACCAGATGCCGCGCAGTTCGTCGTGCAAGCGACGCGTGCCGATCACGCGACGCGCACGGGACCGCGACATCGCTCGACCGGCACCGTGCGAGCTCGAGCACAGCGCGCCCGCACAGCCGCGGCCGACGACGTGATACGTCGCGGTGCCCATCGATCCGGGGATGATGCCCGGCTCATCCGGCGCCGCCGCGTTCGCGCCCTTGCGATGCACCCAGAGGTCGCGGCCGTCGTGCGTCTCCTTGCGCACGAAGTTGTGATGACAGCGCATGAGCGAGTCGGGCCGCGGCGCGGCCCCGAGCTCGCGCTGCAACACATCCGTCGCGACATCGAGCATGTGCGATCGACTCGCGTCGGCGTATGCGAGTGCCCACTGCACGTCGGCGAGGTATGCCGCACCCTCGGGCGTGTCGGCGGCGATCCCGAACAGGCCACTGCCCTTCGCATGCTTCTCGTGCGCCGCGCGGATCGCCGGCCCGAGCCCACGACTACCCGAGTGCACCACGACCCAAAGTCCGCCGTCGTCGGCGGCCTGCAGCTCGAGGAAGTGGTTGCCGCGACCGAGCGTACCGAGCTGCAGCGCACCCTCGCGGCGACGCAGCGCGTCGAGCTCAGGCGATCCGACATCAACGTCGCGCAGCGCGTCGGGCATCTGCGGTGCGTCGCGCCGAGCATGACGCATCACCGGCACGCCGCGCGCGAAGCCATCGAGCACACGCGCCGCCGTGCGTGGGTTCGCCAGCGCGTCGGCCTCGACACCGAGCTCGATCGTCGCCATCCCACACCCGATGTCGCCACCGACCGCCGCGGGAAACAACGTCGACGTCGACGCGAGCACGACGCCGATGCACACGTCCTCGGCGAGGTGCACATCGGGCATCACCGCGATCTGCACGACGTCGGGCGTGTGCCGCAGTCGATCGAGCGCGGCGCGGACATCCGCGTCGGGCGGCTCCGACCACCACGCCTGCAGCTCGGCAGGCGCGGTGGTCGGCGTCGCATCGGATTGCATCCGTTCATTCGTGGTCATGGTCACCGTCGTCCCTTTCTTCGTCTTGCTCGGTGCTCTCGCACCAGCGCTTCAGCCAGTCGGCGGGCAGCACCGCGAAGCACAGCATCGGTGTGCGCTTGCGGTGGATCGCGGCTGCGATCTCGGATCGCAGTCGCCCGCGCACGGCCTCGAGCCGCGCGGCGATCGCCATGGGATCCGCACCCGGTGGTGCGGTCACGTCGACACGAATCGTGTGCGTGCCGCCGACGTAGCCGACCTCGTGCACATGCGTCCCCTCCAGCGTGGGATCGCCGAGCTCTGCGAGCACGAGATCGAGTTGCTCACGGACCTGACGGCACAGCCGCAAGGCCCTTGGATCGCGATGGGTCTCGTGCCCAACGCTCGCACCGCTGCTCGGTGCGCCTTCGGTGCTCATACCGAAGTACTGCTCTTCGAGTGTCGTCGCATGACGACGTCCATGGCGCGCGCGTTCGCGACGCCGTCCTTGGTGGTCCGACATGAATCCAGGCCTTGGCCCCGCATGCGTCGAAATGGACGCGCAGGGGCCGTGAGAGCGGTTTCAGGCTGACGCCTGCCGCCCGGTCCGGACTCAGATCTGGATGAAGCGGAGGCTCGATGGCGATGCGGTGCAGGAACGAAGCAGCATGGACAGAACCTCCTTTCGAACGGGTCGCAAGGTACGGGACAGACGCCCCACCGTCAAGATGATTCGCGAGTGAGAGATACGATCGCGAGTGAACGCTATGCCGCCGGCGCGAGGATCCGATCGAGCGCCGCGCCGAGCTGACCCGCCGCACCGAGCGGCGCGCCGACCGATGTGATCACGAACCGGTTGGCGCCGAGTCCGAGTCGTACGACGTGCACGTCGTCGCTCGACAGGCCGAAGTCGCGACACAGCCGCGCGCGATCGCTGGGATCCCGCACGTCGAGCAACGACGACCCGACCGCCGCGAGCTCCGCAAGGTCTCCACTGCCGACCCCACCGAGAAGGATGCCGAAGTCGTCCGACACGACCGCCGCCTGCATCCCGTCCTCGGTCGCATTGCGCGCGAGGAAGATGCGAATCGCGTTCGCGGTGTCGTTGCTACGAAGTTGGCGCCGCTCGATCTGCATCCGGCAATCGTGCCGGAGCCCCGACGAGGGCCGAAGAAATCGACGAGAACGCCCCGCACGAGGACAGCGGATGTTCAGCGGACCTCATCGTCCGTACCTGTTCACGATCGCGAAGTCGGCAGGATGCGGCGCCATCACGCGCATGAACCCGACGGGATCGGTGCCGAGCTTCACGCGCTCGAAGGTGCAGTCGGGCTCGCACACGAGCACCTCCGACCAATGGTAGCGCAGCAGGACGTTGCTGTTCGGATCGGTGCCAGTCACCTCGATTCGATTGGTCGCGACCTGCACCGTGCCGACCGGCGGATCCAGCAGGAACGTCTGCGCCTTCACCTTGAACACACGGAATGGATGCAGCGTCGCGACGAGCTCGAGCTGCGGATTGACGTCCCACCACGGCGCCATCTCGCGCGGCGACGACACGACCACCCAGCGGATCCCGTAGTTCGCGAGATAACGCGCGAGCTCGTCGGGCGCGATGATCCCCTGCGGCCGGCGACGCAGGATGTTCGCCCAGCTGTGCTCGAGGTTGCGCCAGATGAAGCCGCCCATGATCTGCGCGTCGGTCTTCCACGCGAGCTGCTCGCCCCAGCTCCAGCCCTCGACGAGCACACGACCCTGGTGATCCGTGTTCGCGTCGACCCACGCGGCGAGGTCGTCGCGGTGCCAGTTCGCGTAGCTGTAATCGATCGGCGGGAGGTGTCCGATCGCGGAGAAGTACACGCGCTCGCCGTGCGGCAGCCGCTTCACCTCGGGTAGCGAGCGCGCGGTGAAGTACAGCACGTCCTGCCCGAGCCACAGCAGCGTGACGAACCCAAGGCCCGCGCACACGCGACGCGCCGACACCGGCCAACTCTTCACCCAGCCCTCGCGCCACGCGGTCTCGACGAGCGACGCGGCTGGCATCAACGCGAGCAACGCCATCGGGCCGGTGTGGCGATACGGCTGGATGTGCGAGAGCGGCGTCGCGCCGCCGAGATACGCGAACATCCCCAGCACCACGATCGTGACGCCGACCGGCACCGCGCGGAAGTCACCGCGCTTCCACCACAGCACGACGCCCGCGAGACCGACCGCCGTGTAGAGCAGCCGAAAGCTCGTGCGCGTCGCGACGATGCCGGTGACCGCCGGCTCGTCGAGCAGGCCGAGGATGTCGTACGGCAGCGCGAGCAGGCTGCGCCGACCGAACAACGACGAGTCGAGGATCCAGTGCCACCAATCGGCCGCGACTGCGAGCCACCACGCGTTCGCGATCACGGTGACGGCCGCCATCGCCCACACCGCCGCATGGCCTCGGAGATCGAGTGCTCGTGCGCCGCCGATGTAGATGATCGCGAGCGGCGTGACGAGCAAGAAGAACGAGTACGGATGCACGAGGTGGCACAGCGCCATCAGCAGCGCGACGCCGATCGCCGCGGTGCGCTCGCGTCGTCGCCACCACCGCACGAACAGCGACATCGGTAGCAGCCACAGCCAGCTCGCGGTCGCGTACGCGACCATGCCGACGTACCAGCACCAGTGCAGCCACGAGTCGAACGCCCACAGACCGATCGCGGCCGCGGCAGCACCGAGTGCAGCGGCCCGCGACAGCTCGAGCCAGCGCGCCGAGATGTACACGGCGGGCACGAGCCCGAGGTGCGCGAACACGACGAACAGGTTGAACGCGAGGCCCTTCGGCACGCCGCACTCGACGAGCAGCCACGTCCACACCGACCAGCCGATGTTGTCGGCCTCGAAGATCGTGCCGGTGGGATAGCCGGCGAGCAGCCTTGGATCCCACACCCAGCTCTTGCCCCACCCCTGCAGGCCTTCGACGACGCGATACGCCTGGTGGATGTGCGTGTCGAAGTCGAGCCCGGCGATCGGGCGATCGAGCAGCAGCTCGCGCCCGTTGAAGTAAGCGAGCATGCCGACCTGCGCCGCCATGATCATCGCGAGCACGATCAGCGCGCGGAGGCGTTCAGACAAGCGAGCGTGACGTTATCACGTCAGCGCAGGCGCTTGCTCGCTTCGAGTCGCTCGCTGCCGTAGCCGCGCGCGAGCACGGCACGCACCCACGCGCGGCGGTGCAGTCCCGATGCGACGAGTAGGTCCATCGCGTCTTGGACGCCCATGCGCAGCGTCGACGGCACGCCGATGTCGATCGCACAACGGCGACGATACGCACGCGCAGCCTTGCGTTGTGCATCGGCGTTGCCGAGCGCGCCGGCGACTGCAGTGCCGGCGAGCCCACCGGAATGCAGCGCCTGCCAGATGCCCTCGCCCGCGAGCGGATCGACGAAGCTGCCGGCATCGCCTGCGAGCCACAGGCCGGGCACCGTGCGAGGAATCGCGAGCGTCGACAGAGGCAGCGCCCAGCTGCGCGTGCGCCCGACGATCGTCGCGCCCTCGAAGCGCTCGGGATGACGAGCAACGAACGCATCGAACAGCTTGCGCAGCGACTGGCCGTGCGCGTGGAAGCGATCCGCACGCTGGTACACGCCGATGTTCGCGACGCCATCGACCGGCGGGAAGATCCACGCGTAGCCCGCCCGCAGATCGGTCTCGAAGAAGTGCTCGTTCGCGGCCGCGTGCGCGCCGGGGCGCACGTCTTTCATGTACGCCGTGAGCGCGACGGCGAGCCGACGATCGCGGTGGTACGGGATGCCGAGCGCGGTCCATGCGATCGAGCCGGGACCATCCGCGGCGATCACCGCGTCGGCGAGGAACGTCGTGTGCTCGGTCTTCACGCCGATCACACGCTCGCCGTCACGCACGAGACCACGCACCGCGGTGCCCTCGCGCAGCTCGGCGCCGTGAGCTTGCAGCGCGCGGCGCAAACGATCGTCGAGGTCGAGCCGCGGCACGATGAAGCCGGGGTGCGCACCGAACTGGCGCACGATCTCGCCGCCGCCGGGGAAGATCGCGATGCCGGTGTCGACCCGTGCATGCGGGACACCGTCGAGCGGCGCCGCGTTGCCGACGAGGTCCGCACAGATCTCCGCCGCGCGATTCGAGATCGCATCACCGCAGGTCTTCATCCGCGGAAACCTCGCGCGATCGAGCACGAGCACCCGCGCACCGGCACGCCGCGCCATGATGCCTGCCGCACTACCGGCCGGCCCGGCGCCGACGATCACGACGTCGAACCGCTCGGTCATCGATCACTCCGCCGGCAACCCGACGATCCGCGGGTGCGCCGTCGTGCGGTAGATCCACCGCCCGAGCGGCGTCTGCATCGACCACACCGTCTCCGGATCCTGGCCCACCTCGAGCTCGCGTACACGCGAGCGCAGGCTCTCCTTCGTGAAGATCCCCGAGTCCGTCACGAGGATGTGCCCACCCTCGATCACATCCGCATCGCCCGCGAACGCGACCTGCAGATCGGGCTCGTTGTCCTGCCACGCGACCTCGGCGCTCATCGCATCGAAGTCGAGCACGTAGCGGACGGCGCGCGAGCGCTGATCCGCCGCCGGGATGTCGGGATTGCCGTTGCCGTTGTCGTACAGCAGTAGCGAGCCGTCGGGCTGCCACTGCGGCGAGTGCTGGTGGAAGAACCACCGGTCGCCGTCGGCGAGCTCGAAGTCGCCGCCGTCGCCGAGCCGCCAGATGACCTCGTCGGTCGCGCGATCGATCTGGATGATCCAGTCCTGGTGACGCATCGACAGCGTGATCGTCTGATTCTCGTCGTCGTAGACGAACCCGTTCGCGTGGGTCCAGTCGGCGGCCGTCATGCCAGTGAGCGGATCGACGATCGGATCCGCGAAGTTCTCGCGGCGCCGCTGCGGATCGAGGTGATCGAAGCTGTCCCACAGCCACACGACCTCGCCCTCAGGCGTGAACTCCACGAGCGTGTCGCCGACGACGTGCGTGACACCGAGATCGTCGTACTCGACGTCCTGGAAGCTCATCGAGATCGCCATGAAGTTGCCATTGGGCAGCTCGTGCACGTCGTGGTGGAGCACGCCGATGCCCGCATTTCGACCACCCGGCAGCGTGAGATCGGCGGCGGGGATCTCGGAGATCACCGCGCCCATCTCGTCGCGGATCCAGAACGTGTCGTTCTCGCAGTAGACGATCGTGCCGTCGTCGCGCAACTTGATGCCGACCCACACCGCTGGCGGGCCGATCAACGTCGTCGGCGCCGACATGTACCAGCGTGTGACGCCGGTCGAGTCGACGACCATCGCACCCGCGAACGTGTCGGCCGGCCACGGATTCCAGTCGGACAGGCGATACAGCGGCGAAGGCTGCACGTTGGTCGTCTCGAGCACGAACGCACCGATGAAGCCGGGCAGCGCGGCCTCGGCCATGAAGTCGGTGTCACCGGCGAGCGGACCCACATCACCGGTGGGCGTGACCTCCCAGTGCAGTGTGTGGAGCGTGTCGGGCGCGAGCCCGCGCGCGCGATATCTGTGCTCGGTCTCGGTGCTCTCACCATGCGGCAGCACGAGCACGCCGGGATCGCCGGCATGCGTGAGCACGACATCGCCGGGCTCCGACAGCGTGACGAGCACGTCGACGACCATCGGCTGCTCGGGGTAGGTCGTGATGTCGACCTGGACGTCGATGACCTCGCCGGTCGACGTGTCGGCGACCGCGCTGCTCGACGACTCGGTGGTCGCGGTCGTCGCGGGGTCGATGGTCGTGCTCGGCGAGGTGCTCGTGGTCGGATCGGTCGACGAGGACTCGTCCGTCGCGGGCGTGCCGTCGTTCGCGCATCCGGTCAGCACCAGCGCAATCGCGGGAAGCGAGCCAAGCAAGAACTTCATGGGAAGTAGGGTGCCACAGCCGTCGTGGCGAGGTTCGCGAGGCCGAGTAACGAGCCGTGGGCACCGCGAGCACGAGCTTTTCGTGATCGTTCTAAGGTGCGACCGATGGACGGTCACATTTGTTTTCTCGGGCTTCTACATTCTCGGATGGGCGTCGCAACCACCGCGGGCGTGCTACGTCATTTGGGGCGTGACCGAGGCGCGAGGTATCCGTCGACTTCTGGTTGGCATCGCCGCGGCGCTGCTGTCGGGCGCGCTGGCCTGCTCGGGCGACGGTCACGACATCGGCGCAAGCGGCTTCAGCGGCGACCGTCCGGACGACGACGATTCGCCGGAGCCAGCGAGCGCCGACGACACCTCGGAGTCGTCGGCATCGACGACCCCGCCGGCCTCCACGAACCCCGGTGATGCATCCGGCCCCCAACCGTCGACCGATCCCACCGGCGATCCCTCGTCCGCGACCGCACCGGGCGACACCTCCGACACCAACGCGGAGACCTCGGGTGGCGAAACCACCGACAGCGGTGGCGAGGAGGAGACCGACACGGATACCGACCGGCCGCCCCGAGCGAGCGCCGGCTGCGGCGTCACCGAGTTCGACCCCGGCACTCTGCTCGCCGTGCCGGTGCAAGTCGGCGACACCGAGCGCACGTTCAACATCGTGATCCCCAACGCGCACGACGGTGAGACGCCGATCTCGGTCGTGCTCGCGTTCCACGGCTGGAGCCTCAACGCGGCCGTGATGGCGCAGATGTCCGGTCTCTCTGCAACCGCCGCGGTGCATGGCTTCGTCGTCGCGTATCCGCAAGGTGTCGGCCACTCGTGGAACGCCGGCTCGTGCTGCGGCACCGCGTTCGAGCAGCAGATGGACGACGTCGCGTTCGTGCGCGCGCTCGTCGACAACATCGGTGAGAACCTGTGCGTCGATCTCGATCGCGTCTACGCGACTGGGTTCTCCAACGGTGGCATGCTCTCGCATCGGTTGGCGTGCGAGGCCTCGGACGTCATCGCTGCGATCGCACCGGTCGCCGGCGTCATCATGCTCGAGGACGCCGACTGCACGCCGCCGCGCCCGATGCCGATTCTGCACTTCCACGGCACCGGCGACACGTCGGTCGGCTACTACGGCAACGGCATGGTCGAGCACGTGTCGGTCGCGGAGTCGGTCGCGAGCTGGGTCGAGCGCAATGGCTGCGATCCGGATCCGGAGATCACGTTCATGGAAGACGACACCACGTGCGAGACGTGGTCGAGCTGTGGCGACGAGGGCGTCGTCGCGACGTTGTGCTCGATCGAGGGCATGGGTCACTGCTGGCCGGGCGATCCGATGTGCACCGGCGGCAATGGTGACGGCGTCGCATCGACGACATTGCCCGCGAGCAATGCGATCGCGCTGTTCTTCAACGAGTACGCGCTGCCCTGAGTACTCACCCGGCGCAGCGGCCCAATTGGCACCGCTTGCCGCCCGTGCAGCCGCTGTCGATCGAGCACTCGCGATCGCCCGTCAAGCACGCCCCGACCTCGCAGCGCGATCCGTGCGGGCAATCGCCGTCCTTCCAGCAGTGGCGGTTGCCCGCGAGGCAGCGCCCGAATTCGCACCGCGCCTCGCCCTCGCACTCCGTGTCGACGGCACACTCGCGCGTGCCTACTACGCACCGGCCGAACTCGCAGCGCGACTCCCCGCGACACTCGAGATCGACCATGCACTCGCGCGTGCCTTCGGTGCACTTGTTGAACAGACACCGCTTGCCTGCTGCACAATCGGCATCGCGCAGACAATCGCGCGAGCCCTCGACGCACTTGCCGAACACGCAGCGCGTGTCTTTGCCGCAATCCGGATCGAACATGCACTCGCCCGCCGATGCGACGCACGCACCGAACATGCACAGATCGTCGGGGTTGTCGCACTGCGTATCCGGCCCGCACGTGCGCTCGCCGGGCAAACACGTCGACTGCTCGCAGCGCGCGTTGTCGCCACAGTCCGCGTCGCTCTTGCAGTTGTTCGTGCCGTCGACGCAAAAGCCCGCGTTGCACCGCTCCCAGCCGCTGCAGTCCTCGTTGCGATCGCACCGCGTCAGCACGATCTCCGGCCCGCCGTCGGGGCCGGGCGGCAGACGGATCTCCTTGGGCAGCGCGTCGAGGCCCTCGGGCTTGGGCGGTGGTGGTGCGGGCTCCGGTCGCGGCGCGTCCGGATCCAGCTCCTGGCGCTCGGTCTTGTCCGTCACGCTGGACGGCGCGTCATCGTGCGAGCGCGACGTCATCGACGGCGCCGTCGGCCGTGCGGTCATGTACGCCGCCCAGCCGACCAGCCCCGTCGCCGCAAGGACGCCGCCCCACGTCGCCACGCGCATCGATCGACAGGATGCATCGCCGCATCCGCGCTGTCCAATGCCGCGCCGCGGCGTGGCACGATGAGAGCGTAGCGCAACGCTTCGCTCACACGAGCTGCGAGAGCAGCGTCGTCACCGGCACCACCGTCGGTCGGGTCTGCGCGAAGCAGTCCGCGTCCACGAAGTCCAGCTCCATCACGGCTTGGAACGCGTGCGCCGCACCGATCTGCGCCTGGAAGTTCGCGAGCTCCGGGGCGAGCTTGGTGTCCGCCACCTTCACCTCGACCAGAAACCACGGCTTGCGCCCGTGCACGACGACGAAGTCGACCTCGCGCTTGAGCTTGTCACGGACGTAGCGCAGCTCGAACGCGCCGAGGCCGAGGTCGGTCCAGCCCTGCACCGCCTTGAGTAGCGCGCACGCGACGAACGTCTCGGCACGCGCACCGGGATCGGCGATGTCCGACCAATCGCTCGCGTACCACTTCGGCTCCTTGCGCAGCGCCTTCGCGACGTTGGTCGACCATGGTCTCACGCGAAATCCTGCGTGGAAGCTCTCGAGTGTGTCGACCCATCGGCGCACGGTCTCGACGGCAACGCGGATCTCGTTCGCGAGATTGCTGTAGATGAGCTGAGATCCGCTGCGCTCGTGCAACAGCCGCAGCAGCGTCTCGATCTGTCCGAGCTCTTGCACGCGTGTGAGGTCGCGAATGTCCTCGCGCACGAGCTGCTGACGACGCAGGTCCAACCACCGCCGGTGGAACCTGGGATCGCGCTCGGCGAACGCCTCGGGGTAGCCACCGAACCGCAACAGCGCCTCGAGATCGGCGCGCGCGATCGGCTTGGGTGGGCGAATCGTCGCCTTCGGCACCCGGGCGTGCCCGAGCTCCGCCACCGACAACGGATGCATGCGGAAGGTGAAGTAGCGGCCCATCAGGCTATCGCCCCCGCGGCGATACACATCGAGACGCGAGCTACCGGTGACGATGAACGTCGCCCGATCCTCGAACGTGTCGAACAGTCCCTTCGCGAGTGTCTTCCACCGCCGGTACTTGTGCAGCTCGTCGAGCACCACGACCTTGCGCGCCTTCGCGAGACGGTGCAGCCCGACGCGCTGTGCGATCGCCTCCGGTCCCGCCTCGAGCACGCGCCGGTCGTCGTCGTTGTCCCAGCTCAGATAGGCCGACGGGCTCGCAAGCGCACGGCAGCTCGTCGTCTTGCCGACCTGACGGGGCCCGGTGACGAACGCCATTTGACGATGCCGACGGGTGTGGTCCCGGAGCATCGCCTCGTAGACGCGCGGCAGCGGTGGGGTGGCCATCTCTGGACCATTCTCTCACAGGTGAGAAAATGGTCCAGACCATTTTCTCACCGGGGAGAAAATGGTCCAGGTCGCCGCCGCCTCACCCGGCGGACCACACTAGCGCCGCTCCACGCTGGGGAGCTTAGCGCACAGATGATCACCGCCGCGCGACCAGCCGTTGCACGCTGAACCACTCTCGCCCGTCCATCCACACCTGCGCGACCGCGAGGTCCGCCGCCGCCCCGAGCTTCGCGAAGCTCTCGCGGGTGTATTTGTGCGAGTACTCGGTCGTGATCACCTCGCCCTCGGCGAAGCGATAGCGCCGGTGATCGATCGTGACCATCTGTGCACAGGTCGAGACCAGCTCCATCACGATACGGCTGTGCTCCTCGTCGAACCACGCGCGGTGGCGAAAGCGCGACACGTCGATGTCGCCACCGAGCTCGCGATCGATCCGCACCAGTAGGTTGAGGCGAGGCGAACCTGCAGACGCGTCTGGGATCACTCGCCCGGCAAGGACCGCGACTCGTCCGCGTTCTGGGGCGCGACGGGTGTACTGCGGCAAGTGGAGCACGCGGCAGTTCCCGACGTGTCCGCCGATCGACACGCCGCTCGTGATCCACGCCGCGCCCTCGACGTCGCTGGACCTCGTCTACCATCCCGAGACCCAGGCCAGCCCCGTGATGCGTCGGGTGCGGCCAACGCGACGATCCCGACGTTCAGCACGTCGGGAAAGCGCGTCGGTGCTAAGCTGAAGATCACGCACACGTCACGAGAGCCACAAGGCAGAAGGTATGACAAGCGTCGTGCGCCGCAATGTCGTTCGCGCTGCTCGGCGAGATGCGACGCTGACCGAGGTGCGCTTCCCCGCGCTTGGCACCGGCGCGACCGCACGGATGTGCATTGGCGTCACTCGCTCGAGCGGAGCGCACCGGCGAAGCAGGCAGTGCTTGACATCGAATACGAGGTTCACTATGGTCACGCGCGGCAAAGGATTTCCACCATGAAGAAACCGATGAGCGTGTGCGAGCGTGTGCGAGCGTTGTGCTATCCGCTTGCCTAGTTCTGAATGGGTGCGACGACGATGACGCTGCCGCCGACCAGCTGACGCTCTCCGGCATGATTGAGCGCTTCGACAATGCGTCAGCCATCGTCGCCGGTCAAGCCACGCCCACCACTCACGCGACACCAGACGACTGGATCGGCTGGGAGCTCGGGCTGACCCCAGCGGAGTCGACGCCGATCGGCAGCGTCGAGATCAGCGCTAACGCCCCAGCGTTTCCCGTGATCCCAGACTCGGAGGACTCCGAAGCCCTGGATTTTGCCGACCCTCTCCAAGAGGTGTCCCCTTCGCCGGCTGAACTCCAAGGGACATTAGAGTGGATTGAAGTCGATGAGCTCGGGAACGCGCACGACGACCGGAGTGATGGGTTTCGGGCATTTCACGACGACCACTATCGAGGGTTACGAGCAGATCTTCATGCGAGGGTACCCGGCGTGTGATGCGACCGGCGATTGGGCGAACGCCGTTCCCGCAAACTGCGTGGATTTCGCGCTCTACGGGCACGCCAATTCGGAGGAGTGCGACGTCGCGCAATGGGCCTATGCTGGGTGCCGCGCCGACGGGTGGTACTGCACCTTCGACGTGTCTTGCGACGGAAGCGCAGGCCAAAGTGGTTCGGCGTTCTACACCTACGAGACCTCACTCGGGAATGGTCCGGTCGTGCTCGGTGTCTATTCGAAGTCGGAGTGTGCTGGGCCGGCTTGCGGCACGAATCACTTCCCGAATGGTGCAACCAGAATTACGCCGGATATCGCCTACATGCTGTCGTACTGGAAATCACAATGGGGAGGATGACGATGTCGAAGCGCCAACTGCAACGAGCTGCGATGGGGATAGTTGGGTCGCTATTGGCGACTGCCTGCGACAAGACGAATGCGGGCGATGACTCGGGCAGCGGCCCCGGGGACTCTTCCTCAACAACGGCGGCGACCACCGCGGCGGAAGAAGCTACCGACGGTGGCGGCGAAGAGGAAGCGCGCGCACTTTGTGAGGGGCTCACGAACGAGGCCGCGTGTGACGTCGGGGAGCCGCCCTCAGGGTACGTCTGTCGCTGGCGAGATGTGCAGATCGTCGAAGTAGCGACCTGTGGCGTTAGCTCCGTGGAGCAGCGGTGCTTCGCGGCGGCCGACCAACCGTCGACGCCCGGCTGCGTGCCACAATCCGAGTGCACAGAGCCAGAGCCGCTCGACGGGGTCACATACCTCGCAGCTGCCTGGCGCGAAGAGACGGATGGCTCGGCCATGCTCGTCGAGGCTTGTGGCGGTGGATCGGCGTTTCCGCTCGGGTTTGAGCCGTGCACATTCGACCCGGCGACTGATCACGCGGTCTGCCCTTGTGCCTGTGATCCCTCGTAGGTTTCCGCTCCGCTCCGCTCCGCGGCGTCGCCATCGTTGGGGACTCGCCGCTGCCTCACCCAGCCGACCACACCAGCGCCGGCACGAGGATCCCGACTCGGGTGAAGATCCCGCCGATGATGCACAGAATGATCGCACCCATCGAGGGCCGGACCTCGAGGTACACCGTCTTCGGATCGCTCGGCAGCGTTGTCACCGCCGCGCGACCAGCCGCTGCACGCTGAACCAATCCCGCTCGTCCGTCCACACCTGCGCGACCGCGAGGTCCGCCGCCGCCGCGAGCTTTGCGAAGCTCTCGCGGGTGTACTTGTGCGAGTACTCCGTCGTGATCACCTCGCCCTCGGCGAAGCGGTAGCGTCGGTGATCGATCGTCACGATCTGCGCGCACGTCGAGACCAGCTCCATCACGATGCGGCTGTGCTCCTCGTCGAACCACGCGCGGTGGCGAAAGCGCGACACGTCGATGTCGCCGCCGAGCTCGCGATCGATCCGCACCAGTAGGTTGAGATTGAACTCCGCGGTCACGCCGGAGGCGTCGTCGTACGCGGGCTCGAGGATCTCGACGGGCTTGCGCAGGTCGGCGCCGATCAGCACGCTGCCGCCGGCACCGACGAGCTCGCGCATCTGCTCGAGCAGACGCGTTGCCGCGGCGGGCTCGAAGTTGCCGATCGTCGACCCCGGGAAGTACGCGACGCGCGCCCCATCGGACCAGACCGGCACGTCGAACGGCTCGGTGAAGTCGGCGCACACCGGCATGATCGGCAGCCCCGGATACTCGAACCGAAGCCGCATCGCGGTCGCCTCCAAATGCTCGCGACTGATGTCGACCGGCACGTACGCACCAGGCGACGCAGCATCGAGCAACAGCCTGGTCTTGATCGAGCTGCCGCTGCCGTACTCGATGATCGTCGCGCCCTCACCAATCGCGCGCGCCATCGCATCGACGTGCGCGCGCATGATCGCGAGCTCGGTGCGCGTCGGGTAGTACTCGGGCAGCTCGCAGATCGCGTCGAACAGCGCGGAGCCACGCGCGTCGTACAGGTATTCGGTCGGCAGGCGTTTGCGGGGCTTCGACAGGCCCGCGTGCACCGCCGCTGCGAAGCGCGCGCGCTGCTCGGGGATCGCGATGTCGTGATCGTCTCGCCGCAGATCGGTTGCCTGCATCGGTGTCATGGATCCCTCGCGAGACGGACACCCGAGAACTGCCAGCGCACCTCGGGTGGAAAGTAGTTTCGATACGTCGCGCGCAGGTGAGACGCCGGTGAGGCGCAGGATCCCCCGCGAAGGACGTACTGGTTGCACATGAACTTGCCGTTGTACTCGCCGAGCGCGCCGGGCGGCGCCGCATAGCCCGGGTATGGCACATAGGGGCTGGCCGTCCACTCCCACACATCACCGAAGAGCTGGCCGCAACCGTCGATCGGTGATGCAGCGCGCGGTGCGAGCACACCGGAGTCCACGAAGTTGCCGGTCACCGCCGCAGCGCCCGCGACGTGCTCCCACTCGGCCTCGGTCGGCAGGCGTGCGCCGGACCAGCGCGCGAACGCGTCCGCTTCGAACCAGGTCACGTGACAGACCGGCGCCTCGAGATCGAGCGCCGAGCGACCCGCGAGCGTGAACGTCGACCAGCCCTCGTCCCCATCGTGCAGCCAGTACGCCGGTGCATCCCAGCCGTTCGCGCGCGCGGCGTCCCAGCCCAGGGACATCCACAGCTCGGGACGATGGTAGCCGCCGTCGTCGACGAACTCGAGCCACTCGCGCACGCTGACGGGTCGCGACGCCATCGCGAACGGCGCGAGGAAGACCCTGTGGCGCGGGCTTTCGTTGTCGAACGCGAAGTCATTGCGCTTGCCGAACTCGCCGAGACCGCCATCGTGGTTCACCCAGCGCAGCGGCGCGCTCGCGATCGCCGGATGCGGGCGCGCGGTGCGGTACACCGGATCCGTCGGATTGCACGAGAACGCGTGCAGCAGATCGGTGAGCACGAGCTCTTGGTGCTGCTGCTCGTGGTTGAGGCCGAGCTCGATGATGGATGCGACGCCAGCACGCACGTCGTCGGCAAGCGCCGCGATCGCATCGTCGACATGGGCGCGGTACGCCAGCACATCCGCCCACGTCGGCCGCGACAAGAGCCCTCTGGCGGCCCGGGGATGGGCATTTCCGACGCCGTGGTAGTACGAGTTGAAGAGCGTCACGTAGCGATCGTCGAGCGCCCGATAGCCGGGCGCATGCGGACGCAGCACGAACGTCTCGAAGAACCACGAGGTGTGCGCGAGGTGCCACTTCACCGGGCTGGTGTCGGGCATCGACTGCAGGCCGACGTCCTCGGGCCCGAGGCCGTCCGCCAGCGCCACGGTTGCGCGCCGGACCTCGCGGTACGTCGCGAGCGGATCCATCGCGAACGCTCGCGCCAACGAGAGCCCCATAGCGGACATGTCGGCCGGGTTCGTCACGGCGGACCGGGAGGTTACGCCGGTCCCAGCCCTAAAGCGACTCACGAAAGCGCGAGCATGCGGTCGATCGGCCTGCGCGCAGCCTCACGTAGTTCGGTCGGCATCTCGATCTGCGGCGTCATGTCGCGTAGGCACACGTAGAGCTTCTCGAGCGTGTTGAGCCGCATGAACGGGCACTCGTTGCATGCACAACTAACTCCGTTCTTGGGCTCGGGCGGCGCCGGGATGAACGTCTTGTGCGGGGCCCGCTTGTTCATCTGCGTGAGGATCCCCGACTCGGTCACGACGATGAACTCGTCGTGCTCGGACTCCACCGCGTACTCGAGCAATTTCGTCGTCGAGCCGATGAAGTCGGCCATCGCGAGCACATGCGGCTCGCACTCGGGATGCGCGATGACCTGCGCCCGCGGATGCTGGACCTTGAGCCCCGCGAGCTTCCGCGCGCTGAACGTCTCGTGGACGATGCATGCGCTCGGCCACAGCGTCATCTCGCGACCGGTCTTGCCCATCACCCAACGGCCGAGGTTGCGGTCGGGTGCAAAGAGGATCGGCGTGCCCACGGGCACCGACTCGACGACCCTCACCGCGTTGGACGACGTGCAGATGATGTCGCTCGCGGCCTTCACCTCGGCCGAGCAGTTGATGTAGCTGATCGCAACCGCGTCGGGATGTTTCGCGCGCCACGCCCGGAACCTGTCGCCGGGGCAACCACTCGCGAGCGAGCAACCCGCGTCGAGATCGGGCAACAGCACCGTGCGCGTCGGGTTGAGGATCTTCGCCGTCTCGGCCATGAAGTGCACGCCGCAGAACACGATCACGTCGGCGGTGGTGTCGCGCGCGGCCTGGGCGAGCTGCAGCGAGTCGCCGATGAAGTCGGCGAGTTCTTGGATGTCGGAGTCCTGATAGTAGTGGGCCAGGATCACCGCGTTCTTCTCGCGCTTGAGCCGAAGAATCTCCTCTTCGAGGTCGAGCTTCGGATCGACGTAGGGCTGTTCCATGGGCACCGGGCAGTGTACTACCGCAACCCGTGGACGCCACTCCCTCGGCCGCAGCCGTCGCGGTGCGTTGCCGCGGCCTCGTCAAGCACTTCGACGACGTGCACGCGGTCGATGGCATCGACCTCGAGATCCGCAGCGGCGAGTGTTTTGGATTGCTCGGGCCCAACGGTGCGGGCAAGACCACTACGATCGAGATCGTCGAAGGACTGACGGCGCCGACCGCCGGTGACGTCGAGGTGCTCGGCGCGCGCTGGGGCGCAGGTGACGATCGTGCGCTGCGCGATCGGCTCGGGGTGCAGCTCCAAGAGACCCAGCTCTCGGAGTACCTGACCGTCGAGGAGACGATCCGACTGTTTCGCAGCTTCTACCGGCGCGGGCGCACGATCGAGGAGACGATCGCTCTGATGGCGCTCGGCGAGAAACGTCGCGCGCGCGTCGGCACGCTGTCGGGCGGGCAGAAGCAGCGGCTCGCGCTCGCGTGCGCGTTGGTCGGCGCGCCGGATCTGCTGTTCTTGGACGAGCCGACGACCGGGCTCGATCCGCAGGCTCGGCTCGCGATCTGGGAGGTCGTCGAGACGTTCGGGCGCGGCGGCGGCACGACGATCATCACCACGCACTACATGGAAGAGGCGAGCAAGCTGTGCGATCGGGTGGCGATCGTCGATCACGGCAAGATCATCGCGCTCGGCACACCGGCGGAGCTCATCGCGTCGCTCGGTGCGGATCGCATCGTAGAATTCGAGCTCGCCGGCGACATCGACGTCGCGGTGCTCGCGGCGTTGCCGGGTGCCGCGGCGCATCACCGCAGAGGGCCTGCACACGTGCTGAGCGTGCGCGAGCTCGCCGACACATTGCCGGCGTTGCTCGCCGCGCTCGATGCCGCCGGCGTGCGGCTGGTGACGATGACGACGCACGAGCCTACGCTCGAGGACGTGTTCGTGCAGCGTACCGGGAGGGCACTGCGTGACGACTGAGCGCAACAGCGAGACGCTGTCGCCGCTGGTCGAGCTGACGCTCGCGCGGCTGCGCGAGTTCATCCGCGATCCCGGCGCGGTGTTCTGGACGTTCGGATTCCCGATCGTGCTCGCGGTCGCGCTCGGCATCGCGTTCCGCGAGGCACCACCGCCCTCGTCGCACGTCGCGATCGATGCTGCGGCACCCGGAGCCGCCGAGCTTGCCCTGGCGCTCGATGCCGACGAAGCGATCGTCGCGACGACGATGGCCGAGAGTCTCGCCGCGCGTTCGCTCGCGACCGGGAAGATCGATCTGTTCGTGGTGCCGACCGCCGACGGACCCGTGACGTACCGCTACGACGCAGTGCGACCGGAGTCGAGCACCGCGCGACTCGCCGTCGACGCTGCAATCCAACGCCGTGCCGGCCGCGTCGACGTGGTCGTGAGCACCGACGACGTACGCACCGAGCCGGGCGGGCGCTACATCGACTTCCTGCTGCCCGGCCTCATCGGGCTCAACATCATGGGCAGCGCGATCTGGGGCATCGGCTTCGCGGTCGTCGATGCGCGACGCCGCAAGATGCTCAAGCGACTCGCGGCGACCCCGATGTCGCGCGCGCACTTTCTCTTGTCGTTCATGATGTCGCGGCTCGTGTTCCTCGCGGGCGAGGTCATCGCGCTCGTCGGCTTCGGCTGGCTCGTGTTCGACGTGCCGGTCCGCGGATCCATGATCACGCTCGCGGTCGTGTCGACGTGGGGTGCGCTGATGCTGACCGGCATTGCGATGCTGCTCGCGGCGCGACCGAAGAGCACCGAGGTCGCGTCGGGCTTCGCAAACCTGTTCATGCTGCCGATGTGGCTGCTCGGCGGATCCTTCTTCAGCTACGAGCGGTTTCCCGAGGCGGCGCTGCCGGTGATCCGCGCGCTGCCGCTCGCGGCGCTCAACGACGCGCTGCGCAAGGTGATGAACGAGGGCCTCGGGCTGGTGGACGTCGCATTCGAGCTCGCTGCGCTCGGTGTCTGGGGCGGGCTCGCGTTCGTGATCGCGCTGCGATGGTTCCGTTGGCAGTAACCAACGACCGAAAGAGCTTCGCCCGTGACGCGCCGCAGTGCTAGTCTCGAAGACTGGATGAAGTCGGCCGCTCGGCACGTCGCATTGTTCGCGCTCGCGTGCGCATGTCGTAACGATTCGTCACACGCGGACGCCGACGGTGGCGGCAGCGACAGCGCGACGTCGGGCGGGACGACGGGCGACACCACCCCACCGAGCACCGATACCGCGGATACCGGCAGCGACGCCGGCTGCGATTGCGACGACGGCGATCCGTGCACGACCGATGCGTGTGAAGCCGGCACCTGCACGCACACACCCACCGTCACCAACGCATGCCGGCCGCAGATCGACGTCACCTTTCCGCCACGCGCCGCGACGATCGCGGGGGCAGCCGGTGAGCAGACGGTCACGGTCACCGGCACCGTCAAGAGTGGCCTCGGTGCGATCACGTCGCTCACACTCGGCGGCGAGCCGGTCACCGTCGCGCAAGACGGCAGCTTCAGTCACGAGGTCGACGCGCTCATCGGCGGCAACGTCCTCGTGTTCGACACCGAGGACGACGCCGGCAACACCCGCCATCGCGTGCAGTCGTTCCTGTGGTCGACCGGCTTCCGCAAGCCCATGACGCCACCCGACGCACCGGTTCCAGAAGGACTCGGCTTCTGGCTCGATCAGCAATCGCTCGACGACGGCGATCACTCGCTACCGGTCGACGATCTCGCGACCGCGCTCGAGCTCGCGCTCGGCACATTCGACACCAACCAGTTCGCGAGCGCCGAGACGCCGATCGCGTCGCAGGTCGGCTACGACGTGTACCTGACGTCGCTCGACCTCGGGTCGGCGAGCGTTGGCCTGCAGGGCGCCGACGGTGGCATCGCGCTCGATGCTCGGCTGCAGAACATCACGGGCGATCTGTTGTTCGATTGCACGAACTTCGGCTGCGAGCTCGCCGGTGGTGACGGCACCGGCGGTCTGTCGGTCGCTGCGGTGCAGGTGACGGGCACGCTGATGCTCACGGCGGACGGGGACCACCAGCTCGCGGCGACGCTGGTGGACGTGAACGCGATCGTCGATCCCGATGACGTCGAGATCTGGTCCGACAACGGCTGGACCGACTTCCTCCTGTCGATCGTCGAGGTGTTCATCCACGATCAGCTCGTCGCGGATCTCGAGGGCGCGCTCGAGCAGCAGGTGCAGTCGACACTCGGACCCGCGCTCGCCGACGGGCTCGCCGCGCTCACGCTCGCGACGACGTTCGAGTTTCCCAACCTCGGCAACGCGCGCAAGTCGATCCCGGTCGATCTCGCGGCCGATTTCGCATCGACCTCGTTCCACGACGGCACAGCGCCACCGGCCGACTCGCCCCCGCGCGGCGGTGCCGTGATCCTGCGTGCAGGCGGCGATCCGGCGCTCGTCGTCAGCGAGTACGACAACCTCGGCGTGCCCGATCGCGCCGGCTGCAACGTGGCCCCGCAGACGCTGACGATCCCGCGCATGGCACCGCTCGAGATCGCGTTGGCCGACGATACGCTCAACCAGCTGCTGTTCGCCGGTTGGCGCGGCGGTCTGCTCGAGTTCCCGCTCGGTGGCATCGACGGCGGCGGCCTCATCGAGGATCTGCAAGTCGACGTCAGCGGCATGCTCGCGCCCACGGTGTCCGACTGCGGCCCGTCGAAGCAGCTGCTCGCGACGATCGGCGACATCGCGATCGACGCGACGTTCACGATCGCCGGCACGGCCGTCGAGTTCCAGGCGTACACGACGCTGGTGGTGAACGTCGAGCTGAGCGCGTCGGACAACGGCATCGTCCTCGGGCTCACCGAGGTCGAGCGTGTCGAGACCGAGCTCACCACCGACGACGCGAACATCGCGATGGAATCGAACTACGTCGAGCTGCTCGAGGCGCAGCTCGTCGACGGCCTGCTCGGCCAGCTCGGCACGACCGGCTTCGGTGCGATCTCGCTACCGATGATCGATCTGTCGGCGATGCTCGGCCTGCCGGCCGGCACGGCGGTGCTGACGATCCACACCGACTCGGTGGCGCGGACCGACGGCACCTCGGTGATCGTCGGCAGCTTCTGACGGTTCCGCGCAAACTCGCGCGCCCCGCTTGCGGAGGCGGCGTGCTCTCGCACGATGACGGTGAAGGTCATGGGCAAGCACTCGCGAACGCCGCCGACCACACCTCCCGCCGCAACAGGTGCGCCGGCCGACCTCGTGAGCCCCGGCTGGGGGCGCGACGACTTCGGCTTCCGCGAGCCGAAGTTCGACGAGGTGCCGCCGATCCAGTCGCGCCACGACGATCACATTCGCGAGGATATCGTCGCTCGACTCGCCGCGTGCGGGCTCGACATCATCGACGTCGTCGTCGTCGCGGGCGTCGCCACGCTCGGCGGCGTGGTGCCGTCGCAGTCGAACAAGCGCGCGGCCGAGGACGCCGCGCTCGCGACACCCGGCGTCGTCGACTGCCACAACAACCTGCGGCTCGTCACGGATCCGATGCAGTGACTGGGGCGCACCGATCTCAGGCGCACCACGCGTCGCGCTGATCGGCGATCTCGCGCAGGTAGTCCTTCGCGGTGTCGATCCAATCCGACGGCAAACCCGAATCACTCGCTGCGGCGACCTCGAAGTAGGCCTTCGCGTCATCGCACGCGCCGCGCTCCATCGCCGCGACGCCGCCGTAGTACCACGCGTAGCGGCCGGCATCGGCATCGGGATGCTCGACGATGAGCGCGTACGCGGCAAACGCCGCCTCGGTGTGTTGCTTGTGGTTCATGAACGCGACGACGACATACAGCTTCGCCCACGGTGCCCAATCGTCGTCGGGGAAGCGCGCGGCGAAGTCCTCGAAGCCCTCGCGGGCCGCCTTCCACCGGCCCGCATCGAGCTCGACCTGCGCGCGATCCCACAGCGTATCGCGACCGATCGTCGCCGGCGCATCGGGCTCGCCGCTGGTCGCGATCACGAACGACTGCATCGCGCGATCCTCGTAGCCGGCCGCATCGACGAGGATCGTCGCGGGCTCCAGGTGATCGCTCCACACCTGCGTGCCGTCGGTGCTCTGCGCCCGCACGCGCGCCGCACGTCCGATCATCGCGGTCGGCAGCAGCTTCTGCGTGCCGGGCGCAAGCGTGAAGCGAGCACCCTTCGTCTCGGGTGATGCCGACGGGATCCACTTCCACTTGTCGCCGCTTTTGCGCTCGACCACGATGTCCATGACCAGCGTCGTCTTCGTGTCGTTGCGCAGCATGACGCGGCGCTGCGCGTAGTGCTTTGGCTTCGGCACCAGTCGTGGCTTCGCCTTCGGGTTCTTCGGCTTGGTCCCACGACCCGGATAGATCTCGGCGATGAACCGCTTGTCCTCGTCCGACAGCACCGAACCGCCGTGGATCTCGATGTTGTCCGTGGTGAAGTCGGCGGGGAACTCGTAGTGCATGACCGAGTGCAGATCCCACGCGCTCGCCCGCACCTCGTTCTCGTTCACCTTGCGGAACACCCACTGATCGACGAACGGCTCGCTCCAGCCGATCTGCGCGTAGTAGGCGTAGACAGCAGGCTTGTTCCACGAATACGCCGCCTTCGGGCTCTGGTGCTCGTGATGCATCCCGAGCGCGTGGCCGAACTCGTGCAGCGTGGCGCGGCGGAAGAAGTCGCTGCCCATCATCTGATCGATGTGGCACAGGCGCATCGACGGACCGCCCCACGCGGCCGAGTCGCGCGAGCCCGGCCCCATCGAGGAGTTGCACGCCGCGTCGTCGAAGGTGATCGCGATGTCGACCTGTGGCGGTGGTGAGTCGCCGAGGTGGAACACGAAGTCGATGTTCGCGAACTCGCTCCACTCGGCCGCGATCTTCGCGACCGCGGCACGTGCGTCGGGCGAGCCGTCGAGAAAGTGCACGTGTAGCTTCGATCCGTTCGGCCACACCCAGTACTTGTCGGCGACGAGCCCTTCCATGCCGGGACGAATCGCGCCGTCGTGCACCGGTGCGTCGACCGTCGAGCACGGTGCGGACGTGATCGGCTTGCGCTTGCCGAGGCGCGCCGGCGGCTTCATCCGCTTCTTCTTCGATTTCGACTTCGACTTCGCCTTCGCCTTCGCGCCGACCTTGCCGGGCATCGTCGCGACCTTGCCCTTGCGCACGGCGGGCTTGGTCGCGGTCTCGATGAGGCCGCGCGCTGCCGCGGCGCGCAGGTTCGCCTGCTGCAGCGCGCGACGGGCCGCGTCGTTGTGCGGGCTCACCGGTGCCGAGGTGGAGGGTGCGAGCGCGAGGAGCAGCGCGACGATCATCGACACGCGACTAGTCTCGGGGATCGACTACCGCTCGTCAAAGTCCGCCCGCTTCATCATGCCGCGCTTGGTCATCTCGACCTTGGGCTCAGGCTTCGGCGGATCGCACGGTTCGGCGGCCACGACGGGGTTTGGACGCATGCGACCTTCGACCTGGATATCGTCGGGCACACGCATGCCGCCGTCGACCATGATGTCGGGCGCGACGACGGGCTGCGGCGGGCGTACGACCGCCGTCGGCACTGTCTCCATGTGCATCGTCGCGCGCGGCAACGCCCCGGGATTGTCGTGCGGAGCACAGGCTGCGAGCGCGAGACCCAAGCCGAGGCTGGCACCGACCGCAGCGACGCGCGCGGCCGCAGCGACGCGCGCGGCCGCAGCGACGCGCGCCGGTCGGCGCATCAGCGAAGTGATCGGCACGATCGTCGGCTCGGGTCGGAAGCGGACCTCGCCGTCGGGCTTGATCGCATACGACACGCAGATGTCCTCGCCCGCGTGCTCGCGGAGGAACGTTCGCGCATCCCTCTCGGTCATCGTCGACAGCACGTGCACCGCCTTGTCGCAGTGCCCGCAGTGCCAGCTCTTGCCGGTGCCGCGCAGCCCGGTCTCGTCGAGGTCGACGGGGCAAGGGCTCGAGATCTCGACATCACGGGGGGCGATTGCCATGGCTGGGCATGCCAACGCGCCACCGCCCGGTCCGGTCTAGGTCAGAGCTGACACAACGGGTCGCCGGCCGAGGAACGAATCACCAGGGCCCGCCACGCGAGCATCGCTCCGTCCGACTGGCGCTCGGCCATCAGCAGCACGTTGTCGAGGTCGCCGCCGCCGATCACACCGTCGCTCGCGTTGGTCGTGTCGCGCGGGCCACGGTCGCTGTAGACCGGCTCGCTCGCGATGATCTCGTCGGACAGCGCGTCGTCGAAGAAGAGCTGCGACGTGACGTACTCGGTGCCACCGATGCGGACCTGGAAGTGGATGTGGATCGTGCGCCCGCCGTACCAGCCGGGAAAGACGGTATCGAAGTCGACGCGCCCGGCTTTGTCCGTCGTCTGTACGCCACGCATCCATCGCGACGCGATGGCCTCGGGATCGCCGAGCGTGCAGATCTGGATCGTGTCTTCGCCGGAGTAGAAGCCGTCGGCGCTGGTGTGCCACACGTCGACCTCGGCGCCTTCGATCGGATTGCACTCGGTGTCGACGACCTTGAGCGCGAGGCGAACCGGCAGACCGTTTTGCCCCTCGCTGATGTCCTGGCGCTCGATCGTCTCCGCATAGCACGGCCCGAGTGTCGACGCGCACGTCAGCTCGCACGGGTTGCCGAGCCCACCCGCGAACGGATCGGGATAGTTGCCGCACATCGATGCCGTGCCGCCGGTCGCCCAGCCGTCGATCTTCGCGCACTCGCCCGTCTCGGTGCTGCTGTCGGCGGAGTCGCTCGATTCGTCGGTGCTCGCGCTCGTCGTCGTCGTCGTCGTCGTGGTCATCGTCGTCGTCGTCGTCATCGTGGTCGATGCGCTCGCGCTCGACGTGCTGCCGCTGCCGGACGAGTCGCTGCCCTCGGTGCCGCTGCCATCCGCGTTGCCGTCGTCGCCGCAGCCGACCAGGCCTACGGTCGCCGCGGCGGCGCCCATCGTGCGCAGCATCCGACGTCGCGTGGGAAAGGCCATGGAACGGCGCAGGGCATGACGCTGCATGGCCGACACTCTATCGCGATCGACCTCGAGAGCGCTCGGCGCCGAGGAACGCGCGCCGACGGCCTCACGGGCCCTGCCGCAGGCGTCACCGGGTATACTCCCGCCGCATGATTTTCCCTCGAGCGTCTACGTTCGCCGTCCTCACCCTCGTCACCGCGTGCGCCGGAGGCGAAGAAGACAACGGCGAGTCTGCCACGTTCACGACGACGATGACGACGACGACGACCGTCGGCAGCGAGTCGACCGGTGATCCGATGGTGTGCGTGCCCGGGGCGCAGAGCACGTGCGGGTGCCCGAACGGCGCCGGCATCCAGATCTGCAATCCCGAGGGCACCGGTCTGGGCGAGTGCGAGTGCGTCGGTGTGTCCGACTCCGCCGACAGCAGCGGATCGTCGGAGGCGACCGGTGAGCCCGAGACGACCGGCGAGCCCGATCCGTGCGGCGACATGACGTGCGACGCCGAAGCGAAAGAGACCTGCAACACCTGTCCCGAGGACTGCGGCGAGTGTGTGCCGTGCACCAACGCGCCGTCGTGCGACGGGGCTCTGATCCCGCCGGTGATCGACATGCACGCGAAGGCACTCGACGACGTGCAGATGGGCTACGTCGATCCCGACATGGCGCGCGCGAAGATCGTGGCGCTCGTGCAAGGTGCACGGCCCGGCATGCGCGTGGTGATCGCTGCACTCGACGCGCCCGTGGATGGCGAGTCCACGATGGTCGCGCAGATGCGAGCCGCGTTCGCGGCGAACCCCGACGTGACCGCGGCGCTGCATCGCCAGCTCGTGATCGCCGGCCTGCCCGATGTCGCCGCCTATCGCGTCGCGCATCCGGAACCCCGACCCATCATCGACGTGATCGCCGCGGCGCCCGACGTGCACCACGGCGCAGGTGATCCATGCGCGAACCCGCGACTTCGCGTACGCGTCGCGCGGATCGACGTGCCGGAAGAGGACGACGACTTCCTCAACGATCAGATCTACTGCGTGATCGCGGCCGAGGGCTCGCAAGCGTCGGAGCTGCGGCTCACCCCCATCACGCCCGCGCTCGACGAGGGCGACAGCCACGAATTCGCGCTCGCCGAGGGCATCGTGTGGGGCCAGCAGGATCTCGTCGCGCCGATGGGCAACCTCGCGCTCACCTACAACTGCATCGAGTCGGAGAGCCCCGACACCTACAACGGTCTGTTCGACGCGATCGGCATGGCGGCCGACGCTGCCGGCGGAATCTCCGAGGACAACGGCTGGATCTTCGACACGGTCGGTGTCGTCTCCGATCTGCTCCCCGCCGCGATCGGCCTCGACGGCGACGATCTGCTGTTCAACGCATCGCAGATCATCCCCGAAGACATGCACCTGTCGCTCACCTCGGGGCAGTTCTGGCAGGTCGTCCGCAGCGGCACGAACATCAACTCCGACTGGGAGTGGCACCTGCGCATGGAAGTCTGGGGCTGCCACACCAACGGTGCGTGACGCCCGGTGACGCCCGGTGACGCCCGGTGACGGCGACGACGGCCGCGTGATACGCTGCCCGACCCGTGAACGACGGACTGACCTTCGCGCTGCCCAAGGGCCGGATCCTCGGGGCCGCGGCCAGCCTGCTGCAGAGCGCGGGGATCGACGCGGCCGTGCTGACGGGTGACGACCGTCGGCTCCGCTTCGATCTGCCGGGTGGTCATCGCGCGCTGCTCGTGAAGCCGGTCGACGTACCGACGTATGTCGAGCGCGGCGTCGCCGACGTCGGCATCGCCGGCGCAGACACACTCGAGGAGCAGGGCCGCGATCTGTACGAGCCCGTCGACCTCGGCATCGGTGCGTGCCGGCTCGTCGTCGCCGAGCCACGTGATCGTCCGGCGCTGTTGCGTCGCGGCATGGCGATCCGCGTCGCGACCAAGTACCCGCGGCTCGCGCGTCGCCACTACGCGTTGCGCGGCATCGAGCCGGAGATCATCGAGCTGTT
>Ga0105048_10001374_pt1 | contig 39504 bp, 38 predicted proteins | sample MAT05_FD_78382 | JGI IMG/M metagenome (GOLD analysis project Ga0105048, IMG submission 78382) | Freshwater microbial communities from Lake Fryxell liftoff mats and glacier meltwater in Antarctica - MAT-05 | ecosystem: Environmental > Aquatic > Freshwater > Ice > Liftoff microbial mat | place... | reverse complement strand
GCCCTGCTGGTCGATCTGATCCGTCAGATCCATTCGGAAGACCCGGAGCTGGGCGCCGAACGGGTCTGGGAAGAACTCACCCTCGACCGAGGTGTGATGGTGGGCCTGAACCGGGTGGAACGCTTGATGCGGGAGAACCGTATCCGCTCCGTTATCGTCCGAAAGACCGGCTCGGGCAAGCGGGCAGGTCCTCCGGTTCATGATGATCTTGTCCGTCGTGACTTCACCGCGATCGCTCCGAACATTCTCTGGCTCACCGATATCACGGAGCATCCGACCGGGGAAGGCAAGCTCTATATGGCGGCCGTGCTCGACGTGTTTTCCAAGAAGATCGTCGGGTATGCGACAGGGGATCGGATGACCGCACCGCTGCCAGCGAGAGCACTGAGCCGGGCTGTTCGGGATCGCAAACCGAACAGGACGATCGTTCATTCGGATCGGGGATCTCAATTTCGATCCAACCTGTTCACCGGTCTGTTGGCCGTCCACGGACTCCGCGGATCGATGGGACGAGTCGGTGCAGCCGGCGACAACGCTGCGATGGAGTCGTTCTTCGCTCTGCTGCAGAAGAACGTGTTGAACCGACGCCGCTGGGACACGAGGGCCGAACTCGAAGCCGCGATCTTCCGCTGGATCGAGATCAAATACCACCGGAAATGGAGGAAGAAAGCCCTCGGACGACGCACCCCGCTAGAGTTCGAGAAATGGCACGCCGAACAAGCTGCCTAACCCCAAAGAGAACGAGTCAACAGACTCGGGGGTGGTCCCCACCCATGGGCACCACTATTCGTAGAACCCAGCGGACCCGGCTGGTCACTACAGCAGGCCCGATGTCACTCAACTTCTCTTTGACAATGCACCCAAGCGTGCCGTTATCGGCGTGGGTTCGTTTGGCACGCAGATCGACTTCCCTGAGCTCGATGTCGTAGCAGCGGAATAGCTGCAATGGCGTGACCCCGCGACAGTTCCGATCGGCTCGCGGCTAGTAGCTGGAACGCCCGGAGGAGTCTCTTGACCGCACCGGGATGTAGCGATCGGCGAGACCTTCTGTCGACCGCGCGAGTATTGACACATCAGCGGCGACCAAGATGAAGTCGATCCCTCCCGCTATGTACCGCTCTGCAAGTGCTGGGTCGAACGCATTCACTCCAGCAGGCACACTCGCGGCGCGAGCTGCTGCGATGACACGATCCACCTGCGCGAGAACGTTTGGATGATCCTGCTGCCCGAGCACGCCGAGGCTTGCCGCGAGGTCTGCAGGACCGACAAAGACACCGGCGATGCCGTCCACCGCGAGAATACCGTCGATGTTGTCGACCGCCTCACCGGTCTCGATTTGCACGAACAGCGAGATGCCATCGCCAGCGCGGAGGAGGTAGTCTTCGATGCGATTCCACCGGGAGGCGCGTGCCAGCGCACTTCCAACCCCGCGGATACCCCGCGGAGGGTAGCGCACCGCGCGCACAAGTTCTTCGGCGGCCGCAGCGGTACTTACCATCGGCACGAGCAGGTTCTGTATTCCGAGGTCCAAGTATTGCTTGATCAGACTCGCATCGCCGTGCGGGGCACGAACCATCACCGAAGCGGGATAACCCTGCAGAGCGTGCAGCTGAGCGAGGATCGATTCCAGCCCGTTCGGCGCGTGTTCCGAGTCGATCAGCACCCAGTCCACGCCAGACCCTGCACAGATCTCTGCGACCGTGGGGCTGCCAGAGCACACCCAAACGCCGATCTGCGCGCGCTTCTCACGTCGCAGTCGCGCCCCGAAGGGTTCCGCGAGCACTAGACGAATCGGCATGTGATTGCTCCCAAGGGCCCGTAGTCGGCAAAGACAGTATCGCCACGCTCGACCCACATCGGTCGCGTGAAGGATCCGGCGAGAATAATCTCGCCGGCGGCCATCGTATCGCCGTGGGCGAAGATCTTGTTGGCGAGCCAGTGCACCCCGGCGGCAGGGTGGCCAAGCACAGCTGCCGCGACCCCTGATTCTTCGATTGTTTCGTTGCGGTACAGCAACGCAGAGACCCACCGCAAGTCGACGTCCGATGGCTTGGTGGGGTTTCCACCGATGACCATCGCACCCATCGCTGCGTTGTCCGAAATCGTGTCAACGATCGTGCGACCTTCCATCTCGATGTTCGAGCTGAGGATCTCGAGCGCAGGGAGGACGTAGGCTGTGGCATCCAGAACATCGGTGATCGTGCAGTGCGGGCCACTCAGGGGCTTACCGAGCACGAAAGCAAGCTCGACCTCGATGCGGGTCTTGATGAATTGGTCAAACCCGATCACGGCCCCGGTCTCGTAGACCATGTCATCAAAGATGACGCCGTAATCGGGTTCGGTGATGCCGGTCGAGACCTGCATCACCTTCGAGGTGAGTCCGATCTTGCGCCCGACTAGTCGCCGACCTTCGGCGAGGCGACGTTCGCGCCAAATGCGCTGAACTGCGTAAGAGTCCTCGACCACCATGTCGGGGTAGCGAGCAGTGATGAGTGGAATAGGGATACCCGAGCGCTCGGCTTCGAGCAGTTCGTCGGCGATCGCGGTAAGGGTCGTGGTGTCCAACATGGGTCAGGCTCTCCATCCGTGGGTCTGGGCGCGGGCAAATCGCACCGTCGCAAGTTCCGTAGCTGTGATCATCTCAACCAGCCAGTCCGCCGTCGATGCGGAACGTTGTCGACGTGACCATCTTGCTGTGGGGACCAGCAAGGAACAGCATCCCCAGAGCAATTTCTTCCGTCGCGGCATGCCATCCCACACGGCTCATGCTGTCGAAGACCGCGTTGGCCGGTCCGGGATCACTCGGGCTCCCACAATTGCCGCGCTCAGGGCCAGCACCGTGCTCGTCGATCCGACCAACACGAATGCTGTGAGCGGATCCGCGTCGATCACTGCGGTGAGTGTCGACGTTACGGCCGCAGCGACGAACTGGAGTGAACCGAGCAGTGCGAGGGCCGTGCCCGCGTGCTCGCGAACGGGGGCCACCGCGAGAGACGTCGCGGGACCGAGCACGAGTCCCAGGCTTGCTGCAGAGACGAACAAGCCGATCACGACGATGGGGAGCACTGCAACCCCAGAAAGTAGTGACACGCCGAGCGCGAGCAGTGCCGACAACTGGATGCCGAGCCCCACAAGCACAAGTCGCGCGGGCGAGACTTTATGAACGATGGTCGCCGCGAGCAAGCTGACCAGCAGAAGTCCAGCGCCGTTGACGGCGAAGGCTAGAGCGAACGCGCCGCTCGAGACACGGAACTCGGTCTGAAAGATTGACGATGACGCCGAGATGTAGGCGAACAGGGTTCCGAAGCCAAGCCACATGCTCGCGGCGAACGCGAGGAATTGAGGGGTACCGAGAATGCGTCCCATCGTTCGGGTGTATCCCCCGAGAGTCTGCGTCCCGCGGCGCTCGGTTGGCAGTGACTCCGGGACGAACAGCATCGTTGCGAGTGTGCCGATGATCGCAAGCGATGCGAGCGAGAGAAAGATCGTGCGCCAGTCACCCACGGTGAGCAGCGCCGCTCCCGCGAGGGGGCCGACGATCGGACCGAAGCTGATCGACAGCTGCAAGATAGTGAAGCGCCGCGCGGCCTGACGCCCGACCGACGAGTCGGAGATGAATGCGCGCCCGGTCACCAGACCAGCCGCGGAGGCGATGCCCAGTACGGCGCATGCGATGATCAGAGCCAGTAGAGTCTGCGAGGTGCTCGCGGCGAATGCTGCCACCGCGGCCGCGAGTGCGCCCCAGTTCATCAAACGGCGACGCCCCAGCCGGTCAGAGAGAGCGCCGATGACGAGTTGGCCGCCTGCGAGGCCGATCGTGTAGGCCGACAGGATGAGCCGCACGCTGGGCTCGCTTACGCCGAGATCGACCGCGATGGCGGGCAAAGCGGGCAGGGCGGCATCCGTGCCTAGCGGGCCAAGCATGCCGACGAGCGCGAGGGCGACCATTGTTGCGACCGGGATCGACGGGGAAGGGTTTGTGCCCATGGGCGTGCCCTTCCCCGGCGTTGCCGGTTCGGTTTCGATAGTCATGGCACGCCGCAGCTCAGAGCTGGTGTCCGAGCTTGAAGCCCTCACTCGTGTCGCCCTTGCGCGTGTATGAGAAGCCGTCGGCTCCAATGGTCTCTTCCATCTCGTTCGGCTCGACGCGTGCAATCACCGGCTGGGGGTTGCCGTCGAGGTCGAGTACGAGCGAGGCCTCCTTGTACCAGCTCGGAACCACTGCTCCGCCCCACCAGTCACGACGCTGGTTGTCATGCACGTCCCACGACACGAGGGGGTTGTCGGGGTCGCCCGTGTAGTAGTCCTGCGTGTAGATCTCGACACGGTGGCCGTCGGGGTCGCGCAAGTAGAGGTAGAACGCATTGGAGACGCCATGACGGCCAGGTCCGCGCTCGATGCAATCAGACATCCGCAGGGCACCGAGCTTGTCGCAGATCGCGATGATGTTGTGCTTCTCATGGGTCGCAAACGCGACATGGTGCATGCGAGGTCCGTCACCACCGGTCATGGCGGTGTCGTGCACTGTTGCCTTGCGCCGAACCCATGCTGCGTACACAGTGCCTTCGTCATCACGGATGTCTTCGGTCACACGAAAACCGAGCGACTCCATGAAGCCAACCGCGCGGGAAACGTCGGGTGTCACTTGGTTGAAGTGATCGAGCCGCACGAGGCATCCGGGAGTCTGCAGGTCGTAGCGCCAGGCAAGCCGCTCGACGTGCTCGGTCTCGTAGAAGAACTCATAAGGGAACCCGAGCGGGTCCACTACCCGCAGGGAATCACCGATGCCTGTGACAAAACCGGTCGAGCGCCGCTGCGTCTGACACCCCAGCTCGGTGTAGAACGCTTCAGCGGCATCCACATCGTGAGGGCTCCGAACCCGAAACGAGAAGGCCGCGACTGCAGCGATGGGTCCCTTGCGCAGAACGAGGTTGTGGTGAATGAATTCCTCAAAAGACCGCAAGTAAATCGCTTCGTCATCTTCCTCGGTGACGACGAGGCCGAGCACGTCGACGTAGAAGTGGCGTGACGCTGCCAGATCGGTGACGACGAGTTCCATGTAGGCGCATCGCAGGATGTCGGGGGCCGGGCTGGTCGGCACGGCAATCAGGTTAGACATGGTGTTCTCCTCTTCGAGCTGGGTTTCTTGGGCTAGTGGCTTGCGCCGAAACGTGCGGTGTGAACCGCCCCAAGAGTGATGTGAACTGCTTGCTGGTCGGTGTAGAAGTCGATGCTGCGGTAGCCGCCCTCGTGGCCCAGGCCACTTGCTTTGACGCCGCCGAACGGTGTGCGCAGGTCGCGCACATTGTGAGAGTTGAGCCAGACCATGCCCGCCTCAACGTTCTGCGCGAATGTGTGCGCTCGCGTCAGGTTGTTGGTCCAGATGTACCCGGCAAGCCCGTAACGCACGCCGTTGGCGAGCTCAAGCGCCTCTTCGTCGGTGTCGAACGGGGTGATCGCAACGACCGGCCCGAAGATCTCCTCTTGGAAGATCCGCGCGGTGGGAGCCACATCGGCGAACACTGTGGGCGACACATAGTTGCCGCCCTCGAGACCCTCGGGACGAGACCCTCCGGCGATCAGTCGACCTTCGGTCTTGCCGATCTCGACGTAGCTCATGACCTTCGCGTAGTGCTCAGGGTGCACGAGTGCTCCGACCTCGGTCTTCGGGTCGTGAGGGTCACCGACGACGATATTCTTGGCTCGCTCGGCGTAGCGAGTGCAGAAATCGTCATAGATAGAGCGTTCGACGAGAATTCGTGAACCGGCGGTGCAACGCTCCCCGTTGAGCGAGAAGACTCCGAAGAGGGTGGAGTCGATCGCGGCATCCAGATCGGCATCAGCGAACACGATGGCAGGCGATTTGCCGCCCAGCTCCATCGACATTCCCTTGAGGTTGTCGGCGCACGAACGGTAGATGATCTTTCCGGTGGTGGTCTCTCCAGTGAAGGAGATCAACGGCACGTCCTTGTGTTCGACTAGGGCGGCACCCGCTTGTTCACCAAGGCCGTTGACCAGGTTGAATACTCCGTCGGGAAGCCCGGCTTCACGGAAGATCTCTGCCCAGAGACTCGCCGACAAGGGAGTGAACTCGGCAGGCTTGAGCACTACAGTGCATCCGGACGCCAACGCGGGGGCCAACTTCCAGCTCTCCAGCATGAACGGTGTGTTCCATGGTGTGATGAGACCTGCGACGCCAACCGGTTTGCGGTTGACGTAGTTCATCTGCACGCCGGGAACCTTGTAGGTGTCATCGGCCTGGGCGACAATCAGATCGGCGAAGAAGCGAAAGTTCTCGGCTGCGCGCTGAGCTTGGCCGAGCGCTTGAGTGATCGGCAATCCAGTGTCGAATGTCTCGAGTTCGGCAAGGCGCGCGTCGCGCTCCTCGACGAGATCGGCAATGCGGTTGAGCACGCGAAAGCGTTCCCGGGGCCCCAGGCGCGGCCAAGGTCCGTGATCGAATGCCTGCTTTGCTGACGCGACAGCACGATCAATGTCGGCCCTTTGTCCTGCGGCGCACGTCGCGTAATTCTGGTTCGAAACCGGGTCGAGTACGTCGAACGTCTCTCCTCCGACGCTGTCGACCCACTGGCCGTTGATCAAGTGCTGAAGGTGAGTCGGCAGGTTGTCGGGAATGTGGTGCGTGATCATGAGTGCTCCAGGTTTACGAAAGGAATGGGCAGCGACTGCGGCTTAGACGGGGTTTGCCTTCTGGTACTCCAGATACTCGTGGAGCGTGGCGAGCCGGTGGTTTCGGGCTGCGAGCTCAATGTCCAACGCGGGTGCGCTGCCCTCGATGAGGTCGAGAATCCCGTCGTGTTCTTCGACCGATCGATGGGCCCGGCCTGGTACCGAGGCGAAGGTGGATTCTCGAATTGTGGCGAGCCGGTTCCAGCCCCGGTGCACAAGATCGAGCAGGTGCAAATTGCTACAGTGCTCAAAGATCACCGCGTGGAACTCGTGGTTAAGCACCGTGAATTTTTGCGGGTCAAAGTGCACGAGGCACTCGCGCATCTCGGCGTTGATAGATTCGGCACGCGCGATATCGCTTGCGGTGATATGGGGCGCAGCCATGGCCGTCGCCATTCCCTCGACGAGGCTCAGCGTCTCCATCGTGTACTGGTATTCACGGGCATCCGTAGCCACCACCTGGGCGCCGACGTTCGCGGTGAACGTGACAAGCCCCTCCGCTTCGAGTCGGCGGATCGCTTCTCGCACAGGCACGACACTGACACCCAGATCGTTCGCGATGCCACCCAGCACGAGCCGGTAGCCGGAACCGAACGTGCCCTCGATGATCTTGGCCTTGATCTCAAGGTAGGCGCGCTCCGACTTGCTGATCTCTACCTGCGTGGTCATTCGCCGGAATCCAGCCATGCTTCGTACTTCTTTCGCCACTCGACGTTCATCGGAAAGAGCGCCTCGACGCGCTCTCCGGCAGCGACCATCTGGGCGATGAAGGCTTCTTCGCGTTCTTGCGCTATTGCCTCGTCGACAAGCTCGAGGATGAGGCTCGGCGGCACGACGAGAAGGCCGTCAGTATCGCCGATGATAATGTCTCCGGACTGCACGGCCGTGCCGCCGCAGGCGATGGTCGTGTCGAATTCCCATGGCACGTGCTTGCGACCGAGAACGGCGGGATGGCCGCCACGGTGAAAGGTCGGCAGACCGAGTTCGGTGACAACGGCGAGATCGCGCACGCCCCCGTCGGTGACGATTCCGGCGGCTCCGAGCGCGCGGGCGCGAATAGCGAGAATGTCGCCGAGCGTGCCAGACCCTGCCTCGCCCCGCGCTTCGATCACGACGACGTCGTCTTCGCGGAGGGAGTCGAACAGCCGCTTCTGAGCGTTGTATCCGCCGCCGAATTTCTCGAACAAGTCCTCGCGGTTGGGAATGTAGCGAAGGGTGCGCGCGAGTCCGACGACTCGCACCCCAGGCTGGGTCGCGACGAGTCCGTCGATCGAGACATTATTGAGGCCGCGTTTGCGCAAGAGCGAACTGAGGGTTGCCGTGGCTACCGAGTCGATCTTGGCCTTAAGGTCCGGCGTCAGGATGCTGCTGGGCTCGGGCAGCCCGGCTGCTGCGCGCGATCCCCACGCCTCTTCGCGTTGCAGGTCGTCGACTTTCGGTCCCGCGCTGAATGCGGGCAGGCTCGCTGTGCTCTGCGTCACCGTTGTGCGCAGTCGACCCGAGCTGGATGCCACGGCGCTTCCGACCGTGTCGACCTCGACTTCGACGACGTCGCCTGGAACGACAACGGATGATCCGGCTGGAGTGCCGGTGAGTATGACGTCGCCGGGCTCGAGGGTGATGAGCTGGGAGAGGTCAGCGACGAGCGTGCCGAAGGCAAAGGTCAGGTCGGCAGTCGTGTCATCCTGCACCAGGTTTCCGTTGACCCACGTACGTACGCGCAAGGCGGAAGGGTCGACGGTGCGTGCGTCGATTACCGCCGGGCCGACCGGAGTGAAGCCGTCGCCGCCCTTGGAGCGCAGATTTGACCCTTTGTCGACGTAGCGGAGGTCGTAGACACCGAAGTCATTGGCTGCCGTTACGCCTGACACCGCGAGCCAGCCCTCTTCGGGGTTGACGTGGCGTGCCACGGTTCCGATGATGAGGGCAACCTCGCCTTCGAACGCGAGCAATTCAGTGTCAGCGGGGCGTTCGATGACCCCGTCGGTGAAGGCGACCGAAGTGGTGGGTTTGAGAAAGAATGAGGCGTGGGCGGGGACGCGGCCTCGTTGAGCGATGCGCGAGGGGTAGTTGAGATGCGCGGCGATGATCTTTCCGGGCCGGAAACCTCCAGGTAGGGGTATCGTGCTCATAGCTTCGCGCCTTGCTGCGTCATAATATCTGAAATTATATACAATCTTCGGCACTTGTCAATAGTCCTTCAATTCGCGCCGCGACTGCCAGAAGCTCGCGATCCCGGCCGGTCGATGCCTCCAAACCCAGCCCAATCGGTAGTGCGTCTTTCGAAAGAGGGATTGGCACGGTCAGTGAGGGAAGTCCCGCGAATGCACCGGGGTCTGTGTTGCGAATAACCAGCGGGAAAAGTGGATGTTCGACACCATCTACGGTGATAAACGTAGTTCCCGTGCGCGGAGCCGTGATGGGTACCGTCGGGTAGACGAGGGCATCGACGCCCGCCCGCGCGATCGCGCCCTCCATAGAGGTGCGCTGGGCAAGCCGGTGGTCGAGCGCTGCGCGGTATTGGTCCGAGGTGAGGGGTTCGTGGATGAAGTCCGTCAGCAGCGCGCGCACGTCTGGCGACGAGACCTCGCTCGCGAAGTCGGCGAGCTCGGCGAGTTCGGTGGCCGTGAGCTCGGTGTCGTGAGGATCCAGGCCACGAAATCCGAGAATCGCGCGCATTGCCTCCCACGCGACCACTGTGAGCGCGGCGCGCGTATCAAGCGCGCCCTCGAGATCGATGTCGATGAGAACGATTCCTCGGCGTGCGAGCTCGTCGAGTGTGCGCTCGGAGGCCGCCGTGACCTCCGGCGAGAGTGACTGAAAGTGGGTGCTCCGGGGAACCCCTAGACGAACATCCGCCGGTTCAGGCGCGCCAGGGCCGCGCTCACCAGTGACGACCTCATCGACGAGCGCCACTTGCGCGACCGTGCGCGCGATGACACCAGGGGTATCCCGCGTCGGAGACAGTGCGATGATGCCGCCGGTTGGATACCGTCCCATGGTTGGACGCATTCCCACAACACCGCAGAAAGCCGCAGGAATCCGGGATGACCCGCCGGTGTCAGTGCTCAAGGCAAACGAGATGAGGCCAGCTGCCACGGCAGCGGCTGATCCACCGCTCGACCCCCCGGCCATCCGCCCGGCGGCACGCGGGTTCAGCACGGATCCGAAGTAGGCGTTGGCGCTCGAGATGCCGAGCGCCAATTCGTGCATGTTGAGAGTACCGACACACCTCGCCCCCTCGTGTTTGAGTCGGCGTACGATCTCGGCTTCCGTTGCCGAAACCGGGGCGTCGATCGCGGGGGATCCGGCTCGTGTCGCCAGGCCGGCTGCATGAATATTGTTCTTGACCGCGAACGTCACACCCTCGAGTGCTCTAGGCGGATTCGCCGCTGGTGCCGCGAGTTCGCTCTGCGGGGCGAGCGCGATAAAGGCAGACCACGGGTCATTGGTGAGCACCACCGGGTCAAGTGGACGGAAGGTGCCGCTTCCCGTGGTTGAGCTGTGGTCCGCTCGACTCTGTAGAGCCATCCGCTGTCCGCCTAGTCATAGAAGTGTGTTACTGAACGCTATAGAAAATGCGGGAGTTCGCGGGTGAACAGGTCTTGACGATGGGCGCACAGTGGTGCGATCCCGGTTGTTCGCCTCTTCCGCGTTCGCGCCTGGCGAGGCAGACTCGTGGCTAACCCGAGTCGTCGTCTGTCGAAAACCGGGCCGTCATTGGTCTCACAGGAGAGGACTTCATCATGGGCACTGTTCCCGACGTCATCATCGTCGGCGGAGGAACCGCCGGATCGATCATCGCGCGCCGACTCATCGACGCGGGTAAGATCGTCCATCTGCTGGAGGCCGGACGCCACGACGTGAACCCGGCCATTCACGATCTGAGTCGCCTCGGCGAGCTGTGGCTTAGTGACGACGACTGGGGCTATTTCACGACGCCACAGAAGGGTGGCAACGGCCGCCGACTGCACTGGCCCCGCGGCAAAGTACTGGGCGGTTCCCACTCACTCAATGCCTCGATTTACGTTCGATGCTCACCGCGCAACTTTGATCACTGGGAGTCCCTCGGAAACCCCGGATGGGGGTGGGACGACGTGCTTCCGATTTATAAGAAGATCGAGAATTACCACGGCCCGGCATCCGAACTGCGCGGCACTGAGGGCTTGCTGGATGTCACGACTGACTATCCCAAGCACCCCATTCAAGACTCCGTACTTGAGGCGGGCCAACAAAGGGGCATACCGCTCAATGAGGACTACAACGGCGCCGAGCTCGAAGGCATCGCGCAAGAACAGCTGAATTTCGCTAACGGCGAGCGCGAGAGCACCTACCGGGCCTACCTGCACCCGATCATCGATCACGCCAATCTCACGATCACCACGGAGGCCTGGGTTCACCGCCTCGTCATTGAAGATGGCGCGGTGGTGGGCGTGCAGTACGAGAAGGATGGCGAGCTTCACGAGCTTCGCGGTGGCGAGGTCGCCCTCGCTGGCGGCGCTCTGGATTCGCCGCGCATCCTCCTGCAGTCGGGCATTGGCCCACGCGCGGATCTTGAGGCTCTCGGGATCGAGGTAGCGCTCGACCTGCCCGGCGTCGGAAAGAATCTCCACGACCACCTTCTTGTACCAGTGATCTACCGCACCACGAAGAAGGATGTCGGCCCACCTCCCGCCGGGGTTCCCATCACTCAGGTGCACTGGTTCTCGTCGAGCCGCGCTGGGCTTGACGTGCCCGACACTCAGCCGATTGCGTTCAGCGTGCCGATGGTGCAACCGGGGATGGACGATGCCCCGGCCACCGGCTTCACCCTCATGGGTGGGTTGGTTACTCCGAAGAGTCGCGGCACGTTCACGCTCTCCGCCAAGGACCCGCACGCACCCACGCTTCAGGATCCCAACATCCTCGACCACCCCGACGATGTGCGTAGTCTCATGGCCTCCGTGCGCCAGGTGCGCGAGGTGGGCCGCCAGGCGGCGCTCGTCGACGAGTGGGGAGCCGAGGAGGTTTATCCTGGCGCCGACGGTGATGACAACGTGGCGCTTGAGGCTTATGTGCGCAACAACGCGATCACCTATCACCACCAGGTCGGCACCTGCAAGATGGGAATCGACGAGCTCGCGGTTGTCTCGCCCACGCTCCGAGTTCACGGTATCGCTGGTGTCAGGGTCGTCGACGCGTCAATCATGCCGTCGGTTACGACGGGCAACACGAACGCCCCGACGATGGTGATTGGCGAGAAGGCGGCTGAGTTCATTCTCGCTGGGGTTTAGCGTGAGATTCAGCCTGATATGCGAAAAGGTATACGATTGGAACTAGTAGTCATCTTTCCATGACGGGAGACGGCTCCTGTACGAGGAGGTACAGATGACGGTTGAGCTGTTATCCGACGTTCGTCCACCGAGCGCGACGCTGGTTGCTCGAGACTTCGAATCTTGGAAGACGATCGTCACGGATTCGTTTGTTCCTCTGAAGGTAACGACCACGCGCGAGGAACAGTTTCGAGCGACCCTGCGCTGCCGGTCACTCGGAGAGGTTTTTCTGTCGGAGATTGCCGCTAAGTCCCATACCGTCGAGCGCACTCCCCTTCTGCTCGCCCGCGGAGACACACGCTATTACAAGCTGTCACTGATGTTGTCAGGCGTTGGTCTGCTCATGCAAGACAACCGCGAGGTCGTGTTGCAGCCCGGTGACATGGCTATCTACGACACAGATCGGCCCTACACCCTCGACTTCCAAGAGGACTTTCGTACCCTCGTCGTCATGGTGCCGCAGGCAGTCATCGACCTCCCGCGAGACGTCGTCGCTCAGCTGACTGCCACAAAGATCTCGGGCGATGATGGTTTAGGACGAATCGTAGGCCCGTTCCTCAGCCAGCTCTCTCGCAACATGGAGGACCTCTCGGGTCATAGCGGCCTTCGTCTCGTACACAATGCGCTCGACCTCATCACGACGCTCATCCACAGCCAGCTCGATCTCGCGACAAGTGACTTCGCGCGCGGTCATCGTGCGTCGATGCTGCAGGAAATCCGGGCCTATATTGACGAGCACCTCGCTGATCCCGCATTGAGCCCCAGCACGATCGCCGCGTCGAACTTCATCTCGACCCGTCATCTGCACGGCATCTTCAAAGAGGAGGGTGTGACGGTATCCGCACTCATCCGCTCACGACGGCTTGAACACTGCCGCCGTGACCTTGCAGACCCGGTTTTCCTCACCAAGAGCGTGTCAGCAATCGCCTCAAAGTGGGGCTTCATGGACGCGTCGCACTTCAGTCGCTTGTTCCGGTCGGCGTTCGGTGAGGCTCCGACTGACTTCCGCCAGCGGATCTGGCCCGACGCCGCAGTGCGCTAGCGCGACCGAGGCGCGATTCGCGCGACAGCTAACTGAAGGCGTTCCGCAACGGCGGCGAGGTCAGCGGCACCCGTCACAAAGACGGCGGCGATCGCAGCCGGACCCTCCCCGCCGATCTGCAGGGGAACCGCGACGCTTGACACACCGGAGATCACTTCGTCGTGGCTCGTTGCATACCCGCGGCCACGAATATCATCAATCTCTGGTCGACGGCTCTCGCCCGGGGCGATCGCCAGCCACTGGGACTGAGTGAGTGAGGACTGGATCGCGAGTCCAGGCGCGCCTACTGCGATCGAGTGACGCGAACCCGGGCGTTGCACGACAGCCGCTGTTGCCGTGGTGGGCTCAGCGCTGATTAACGTGATGCACTCCGCGCGGTCGAGCACACTCATGAAACAGGTGACCCCGAGCTCGTTTGCCGCCTCGACGAGTTCGGGCTGCACTGTCGCGCGCATTGTGGGCGCCACGTTGCGGGCAAGGTAGACCATGCGAGAGCCCAGGGAGACGACTCCCGCGTCACTGCGAGTCACGAGGCCATGGTCTTCGAGCGTGCGCAGGATGCGATAGGCGATGGAGCGGTGAACGCCCAACGCCTTCGAGAGTTCAGCGATTGACACGCCCGCGTCGGCTTCGGCAAGAATCTCCAACATCTGGATGCCTCGCGACAGTGTCTGCGAGTGGTTGGACGACGTGGGAATTGCTTCGGTCACGGCCGATGAACCCTCTCTGCGCTTTGCGTCAGTATTCTGTGCACTCACATCCGGCACTTGATCTCACGCGCGTGAGCGTTTAGAGTCATCATAGTGTAATTCGATATAAGAACGGCATGTTCAATTATCGAACGCCTACACGCGCAACAGCAATGCCGCTGAAGGGACCACCCCATGAGTGCACACGAGCGTAGTTCAGCATTTCCCCCCGACTCACCCCTATTTCGTACAGAACAGCACCTGTTTCGCGGAGGATTGGGTCGTTTCGCTACCGGGGTCGCCGTCGTCACCTTTGAGGGCGAACAGGGAACACACGGCATCACGATCAACTCCTTCACGGCCGTCTCGATCGACCCGGCGCTCGTGCTCGTGAGCATCGGCCGCACGGCGAAGTCGCACGATCAGCTCATCGATCGTCCCTTTTCCGTCAACGTGCTGGGGGCCGAACAAGAGCATGTCGCGTGGCAGTTCGCTGGGCGCCCCAACCACGATCCAGCCTGGGTCCCCGGGGAGATTGCGCCTCGACTCGCCGGGGCGATCTCGTGGTTCGAGTGCACGCCATGGGCCGCCTACGACGGCGGTGACCACACCCTGTTTCTCGGTAAAGTCGAGAACTTTGACTATCGCAAGGGCGATTACCTCGGCTTCATCGCAGGCAAGTTCGTCAGGATAGCCGACCCTGATCCCTGGGATCAACTCATCTGAACCCCGATCCTCGACCCCGAAACCACTTCCCCAACTAAGGAGTCACTACATGGGAATCCGCACCGGACAGCAATACCTCGACAAGCTCAATGCGATGCGCCCCCACGTGGCGTACAACGGCGAGATCATTACCGAGAACATCGCCGAGCACCCCGCCTTCAGCGGCGTTGCGCGCACCTATGCGCGACTGTTCGACATGCAGCACGATCCCGCACTTCAGGAGACGGTCACGTATGTGACCGAGAACGGGGATCGGGCGCACACCTCGTTCCTCGTGCCGCGCACCAAGGAGGATCTTGTGCGCCGCCGCGAGGGCATGCGCATCTGGGCCGAGGATGCCAACGGCTTTCTTGGGCGCACCGGCGACTATATGAACTCCTCTCTCACTGCCCTGAGCACTGCGGAATCTTTCTTTGCGAAAGCCGACCCTAAGTTTGGTGAGCGCATCCGCGCTTACTACGAGTGGTGCCGAGACAACGACATCTTGGCTACCCACACCCTCATCCCGCCGCAGGTCAACCGCTCGGTCGCCGGAGTGCAACAGGGCGGCGGCCAGCTCGCGGCACGTGTCGTGGAGGAACGAGAGGACGGCATCGTCGTGCGCGGCGCCCGGATGCTCGCCACGATCGCACCGATCGCCGACGAGATGCTCGTGTTCCCCTCGACGGTTCTTCGGGGAGATCCCGGCGACGCGCCTTACTCCTACGCGTTTGCGGTGCCCAATGATGCCCCGGGTCTGCGCTACGTCTGCCGCACCTCGTACGACATCACCCACAACACGGTGGACGAGCCGCTCGCTGCCCGCTACGAGGAAATGGACTGCACGGTCATCTTCGATGACGTCTTTATCCCCAACGATCGGGTGTTCTTGCTCGGCAACCCGGAGCTTTCTAACGCCTGGTATCAGGAGACCGGCGCGGCTGCACTCATGACCCACCAAGTAGTGACGCGCACGATCGCTAAGGCAGAGTTCTATTTGGGACTCGCGAGCGAAATCGCCGAGGCGATCGGCATCGAGAGCTTCCAGCACATCCAGGTGGATCTCGCCGAACTCGTCGTCGACGTCGAGATCATCCGCTCTCTCATGCACAGCGCCGAATCTCGCGCCGAACTCAACGCCGATGGCCTCATGGTGCCCTATTGGCCCGCGCTAAACGCGGCGCGTAACTGGTACCCCAAGGTGTCGCAACGGTTCCCCGAGATCATCCGCAAATTCGCTGCGAGCGGGCTGATGGCCCTTCCGACCGAGGGCGATCTCGACAACAGCCAGACCCGCGCCGACATCGATGAGTACCTTCAGTCGGCCACACTTGATGGGGAAGGCCGCGTCAAGTTGTTCCGGCTTGCGCATGATGCCAGCGTCTCGGGGTTCGCGGGCCGGCAAGCACTCTACGAGAACTTCTTCTTCGGAGACCCGATTCGCATGGCCGGAGCTCTGCTCATCGCATCAGATCGCACGGCTGTACGCCAGCGCGTCAAAGACCTCCTCGCGCGCGAAAACTGACAGTCGCCGGGTGTGGTTGACGGGCGAACGCACGTCGACCACACCCGACCTGGTGCGCACCATCGAGAACGAAGAATGGCCGCGAGTGCGAGTTCAGCACGCGACCGGTAGCAGGGCTGCGAGAGCCTCGATGTGACGAGCAGTCTCGCGAAATGTTTCGGTATCCGAGGGCGAAAGCGGGATCTCGATGATCTCGCGAATTCCCGCCGGTCCGAGCAGTACAGGGGTGGAGGAGCTTACCGAAGCTACGCCGTACTCACCCTCGAGCACCACTGAGACCGGGAACGCGGAATCCCCGCCCAAGGTGATCGCCTCGATCATCAGCGCCCCACCGAGTCCAGAACTCCAGGTCGACGTGCGCCCGGAATCGAGCGCGACGTGGCGCACGTACCAGTTGTCGACGTAGTCGCGCACGATCGTGCGCTGCTCTACATCGAGATCGCACGTGATGCCGTCGACGGTCACGCTTTCCCAGACCAGCACCTGGCCCGGCCCATGCTCGCCGACGACGGTGCACCGGACCGACCGTGCCGACACACCGAGTGCCGTCGCGACCCCCGTGCGAAAACGCTGACGTGCCCCACGGTTTGGTTACCCGAAATAGTGTGAAGATCTGGCCTTCTTTGAGAGGCTTCATCCATGCCACGACCATTCCCAGCGGAGTTCCGTCTGCGCGCTGTAGCGCTCGTACGGGCTGGCAAACCCATCACCACTGCCGCCGTCCAGCTCGGGGTGAGCGCGGCCGCACTTCACGGCTGGGTGCGCCAAGACCAGATCGATCGAGGAGAGCGACCCGGGATGAGTACCCCGGAAACTGCTGAGCTGGCGCGAGCGAAGAAACGGATCCGGCAGCTCGAAACAGAAGTTGAGATATTGAAGATCGCCGCGAAGCTCCTTGGGGAAGATCGTCCTGGCCCAAAAGGATTCACCCGGTAGTCGACCGCCTTGTTGAGGCCGGCTACCGGGCCAAGCAGTGCTGCCGGCTCCTCGGAGTGAGCAGCCCTGGGTATTACAGATACAAAAACCGGCCAATATCGCCCACGCAGATGCGGCGCCTCTGGCTCACTGGTTTGATCAACGAAGTCCATATCGCATCCCGGCAAACCTACGGTTCTCGCCGGGTGCATGCGGAGCTGACGATCGGGATGAGACTTCAGGTGAGCGAGCGTCTGGTGGCTGTTCTGATGAGTAAAGCCGGCATTCGCGGCCTTCCAGGGCCAGCGAAAGTGAAACGGCTGCATGGGATCGCCACCGCCGATGATCTGGTGCATCGCAAGTTCCACCGGCTATCACCGAACGAATTGTGGATCACGGATATTACGGAACATCCCACGAGAGAAGGAAAAATTTACTGCTGCGCGGTCATGGATACCTTCTCCCGCAAGATCGTCGGCTGGTCGATCGACAACGCCCAGGACTCGACCCTGGTCGTGAACGCACTCGACATGGCGATCAAGAACCGGCAACCCGCTGCTGGTGGAATCGTTCATGCCGACCACGGAGTCCAATTCACGTCATGGGCTTTCACTAACAAGATTCGTTCATCCGGACTGATGCCCTCGTTCGGCACAATCGGTGACTGTTATGACAATGCCATGATGGAATCGTTTTGGTCGAGCATGCAGATCGAGCTTCTGAACCGGAAGAAATTGCGCACCCGGCTTGACTTAGCTAACGCAATCTTCGACTACATCGAGATCTTCTACAACCGCCAGAGGCGCCATTCACAGTTGAACTATCTCTCTCCAGTCGAGCACGAGTTACGCTTCACCCAGACACCCATATCCGCCTGATCTTCAACCTAAATCGGGTAACCAAACCGTGGGGCACGTCAACCTGTCACCTATCCGTGCAGCAGTCCCAGGCACCATTCAATGTCGTCGGCGAGGCTGTAGCTGGGATCGTCCACCTCGATGCCGGGGTAGTAAAGGAATGCGAGCACGGCCACGTGCTCGAGGACGGCGTCGGCGCGCTCACGATTGCTCATGGCATGAAGGTGCACCGTGAGTGCCCACAATTCGTGGGGTGATGTCTGCGGCTCGTTCTAATCTCATCCGTGTCGGCCGGAGGAGGAACGTCATGGTCGACCGGCGCGGATGGCACCCGCTCCACGTAGCGCGGGAAGATCCGACGGGCACGTGGAGCTTGGTCGATGCGTTCGACCGCGTGTACGGAACAATCGAGCTCCGTCGAGTGAGCGCCGCTGAGGTCCGTTACCGAGTCAGCTTTCGCGGCGAGGTCATCGGCTGGTCAACGACCCTGCGCGTCGCGTGTGAGCGGGTGCACACGGAGTTCCTGCGCAACCATGGCCCGAACGGCGGACCGATCGCGAGTTGGGGTTCGAACAATCGAACCCGAGCGACCGAGTAGCTGCTACGCCGCTTCGATGTCTTCCTCATCGAGGAAGTTGAGCGTCGCATCATCGCCCGCCACATCATCGCCCACGAGCAGCGAGGTGTCGGGGTTCAAACGGCGCAGGGTCCGTTCAAGGATGCCCGCCGGCCCTCGATCCACGGTGCGATCTGGCTCGATGTAGTGCCCCTCCGTTATCGCGGTCGATCCGTGCCCAAGGAAGGTGGCGGCCGCATCGGCGCTCGCGCCGCGCGCGATCACCGTTGCTCCGGTCCGCCGATACCACCGCAGCGTGATCCCCTCCCCCGCGAGGTCGGCCAGCTCGAGGAACGCTCGGAAGGTGCGTCGCACATTGAACGGGCTCAGTGGCTTGCCCGCACGATTGGCAAAGACGGTTCGTTCCGGGTCGGTGGTCAGCATGTCGGCGAGCCGTGCTCGAATCACGTCCGCAGCAAAGTCCGGCACCGCGATTCGGCGGATGGAGTGCTCGGTCTTCGGGTGGTCTTGTCGGACAGCCCCGCTGCCGGTGCGCAACACGACCGTCCCCGTCACCGAGATCGTCATTCCGCTGGGACCGTCCTCGATATCGCACACACGGAGAGCCAGGCACTCCCCTATACGAAGCGCGGTTCCGAGGAGAACCTCGCTGATGTCGCGCACCTGACCGTCCGGCTTTGGTCCCTTTACGTCGGGTCCAGTCCGCCAACGACTCGCGGCGTCACGGATTGCGGTGATCTGGTCGAGCGTCAGCGCCTGCGGCTCGCCCTTCGGTCTGCGCAGCGGACTCGTACCGTGCACCGGATTCCGAGGAATGGCGTCGTGCCGGAGCGCGAAGCCGAACAGGAGATTGAGCATCGTCCGGGAGTGCTTTGCGCGGGAGTACGACACGGCAGCCTCGGAGCGTAGAAACCACTCGACTCGCCCCGTGGTGATCTCGCCTAGCGCGAAGTGCTCGAACTGCGGCAACACGTGGAGGCGCAGGTCGTCGCGGTAGTTCTCTTTTGTTCCATCGGACAGGTTCTGCAGATCAAGATCCTCGAGCCACAGGTCGGCGAGATCGCGAAAGGAACTGGTGAGATCGAGCACGCCCCCGCCGCCGAAACCAGGCCGATCGAGTAAGCGCTCCTTCAACCGGGCGCGGGCTGCCGAAACGCTAGGTGCCGCACCCGTAACTCTCCGCAGGCGTCCATCCGAGTCGCGAAATCGCGCCAGCGCCACGAACGAGGCGCCACGTCTGCTGACGCTGATGGTTCCGTACGAGCCGATCAGAGTGCGCGGCCGGCCGCCGTTCACGAAGCGCCGCCGTTGTGGCGCTGCTCGTCGGCGAGTTCCATTCGCTCGACCCACGCGTCAATCTCGCTCTCGCGAAACCGCAGTTGCGTGCCGACGCGGAACCCATGAGGACCACGCCCCTTGCTCCTCAGGTCGTAGACCGTCCTTCGCGTGACCGAAGATGACCGCATCGGAGTACCCATGGACATCGAACAGCCGTGTCAGTTCCCCGCACATCTCCCCGAGGCGCTGGACGGGAACCGCGATGTCTTCCAGAAGTGACGTCGTCCCCGACGGGCGCTCGCCGGCGACCGCGGTGAAGAGTCCTTTCCTGATGCGCCAGAGGCGCGCTCGCGTCGTCGGATCCGAGGTCAACTGCGGCGTGCTCGACAACGACAATGTAGCGAAGAGGGACGAGGTCGCGTCGAGCTGGTGCTCGAGCGCCTCGGGCGACTTCTCCTGGAACTCCACGAGGAGTGCCGCATGCTGCACGACGGACAGCGCGCGCAGATCGTGGGGGGCGTCCGCATCGCGTTGCGCAACACGAGGGCCGCAGCATCCATGAGTTCGATCGTCGCGAAACCCGTGTCAACGAGGGCCGGAAGCGCTGCCGTCGCTTCGTCGAGCGTCGCGAACACGAGCAGTCCCGTGGCGACGCTGGTCTTGAGGGGAACCGTGCGGAAGGTCGCCTCGGCGACGAGAGCGAGGGTTCCCTCGGACCCCACCACAACGTGCGCGAGGATGTCGACCGGCTCGTCGTAGTCGAGGAAAGCGTTCAGCCCGTAGCCCATCGTGTTCTTGATCGCGTGGAGACGCTCGAGGGTCGACACGGATGCCGCATCCCCACGGATGCGGTCGCGCAGCCTGATCAACCCCGAGTACAGGTGCGGCTCGTCGGCACTCAGCCGGTCGGAAGCGTCCTCCGCCGCCGTGTCGACGATGGTGCCGCAAGGCCTCCTGATGTGTGAAGCGGTTTCTTAGACAGCTCCACTTCACAACAGGAGGCCTTCGCGTGTCATCAGATCACACGCGATTCACGAAGCAACGTCCCTGGACATCACATCTAGACCCCCGACACTAGAGCGCGTAGCCAAGCCACGCTCGCCAGCGACGAGAGCTCGGGCTTCACTATCGTTAGATTCAGTGACCGGCGACGTCGTTCGGCGTCGCCGCCTTCTCTCGCGGATCCGTTGGAATACGCGCGCGCCCGCCGATGTCCGAGGTTCGGCGTCAGGTGACGGGTTCGAGTTTGACGAGCCGTCCGCCGATCATCCACTCGGCTAGATAGATCGCTCCATCGGCGCCGAACGCGATCGCGTGCGGGGTGTGCGGGCGGCCCTCCTCGAGCGGAGGACGAACCGGCAGACCGTCGGCACCCAGTGCGTTCGGCCACCCCGGACCCCTCTCGGCGAGAGAACCGATGTAGTCGATCGGTGCGTTGTCTCGGTCCAGCACGACGATCCGCTCGTCGAGTTCGGTCACGAACACCAAGTCGCCGAGCTGCGCGAAACCGCCCGGTGTGGAAAAGAAGTCCTCACCAAACGTGCGCAGATACTCACCATCGAGCGTGAACACCTGGATGCGACGGTTACGCCGATCAGCGACCCACAACTCCGGCCGGTCACCACGTCGATCAATGAACAACGAATGCGCGTGCGCGAACCGACCCGCCCCCTCCTCCCCACTCAGCGTCTGGACGTATCCGCCATCACTCGTAAAACGGTGAACGAGCGCCTGCCCATAGCAATCCGTCACCCAGATGTCGCCGCTCCCACCGAAACGCTCCTCGTCGACCACCACCTGCGCGGGACAGAAATCACCACCGTCCCGATACACGGGAAGAGCGGGCGCCCCAATCGTGCGCACGAGTTCACCCGCCAGCGTGTACACCCGAACCGCGCCACGCAGCGGGGCGGAGGGCTGCGGCGCGTACTCCCCCGATTCGACGCGACGATTCTTCGTGCCGATGTCGCTGATCCACAGCAAATCCCGACCATCCGCATCCTGTGTGAGTGCGAGTCCATGCCCCTCCACACCGTCGACACTCCAACGATCCAAAAGCGTCCCGTCCGACGACAGGATCAGAACCTCGGGTGACTCCTCACTGAACGTCACAACGCGATCATCCGCGGTCACGACGAGGCCGTGATGGGCCCAGCCGGTCGACGAACCGTCATGGTGCCCCTCCGCACCCCACCCCTCGTTCCAGAGATAGTCACGTCCCGCGACGGTAGTGGGCTTGGTCATCATTGTCCTCCGATAGGTCGTTCAGGGTCACGTTTGCCGAGCGCACAACAATCAGGGGGCCGACATCTCGTGCTCTGTCGACCCCTGACTGTCGGAGCTCACAACTCAGCTCTGGGGGGCGAAGAACCCGCCGTCGTACACGACCCGGCCGCCCAGAATGGTGCCCAGAACCTTCGTGTGCGGCAGTTCGTCAAGCTCGCAACTGATCGGGTTGCGGTCGACGATCACGGCGTCCGCGAACGATCCCGTCTCGAGCGATCCGATGCCCTGCCAGTGCAATACCTCTGCACCGCCGCGGGTCCACATGTCGAACGCCTCTTCACGGGTGACCTTCTGCGCGCGACCGAGGTTCGTCTTGCCACTGGGATACATCGTGTGAGTGAGAGCCATCCACATCTGACCGAAGGGGTCAGCGGGGCCCCAGTCGGTCGATGCGGCCACGGCCATGCCCGAATCGATGAAGTCGCGGAACGGGTTGAGCCATTCGACCGCGTCCTCACCGATCCGGTCGGCGATCATGTCCCCCTTGCCCGCGGTGAACCCAGCCGAGACGGTGATGTCGAAACCCAGGTCGGCGAACTTCCGCACCTGCTCGGGCTGCATCATGAGTCCGTGCTGCAGCATCCAGTCGACCTTGTCGATGCCGTGAACCCTCATCGATTCCGGCACCCACTCGAGGTATTCGTCGTGCTCGTCCGGGGCAGCCGTCATGATGTTCAACGCGAGCCCGTGCTTCAGACACCAGTCGATCGCGTAGCGCACCTTTTCTTCGTCGGTCTGACGCACGCCGTAGGCGGTTCCACCCCACGAATCCTTGTAGCCGCGCCTCCAGAGCTGACGTCCGCACCCGGCGGGACCATATCCACAGACCGTGATCGTGTCGACACGGAACCAGTCGTCGTCGACGGAGCGATCCGCGAGCGCGTGCTGGAGCGTGGCCTCGATGTCTTCCATCGTCTTGGTCGGTGCGGGCATCGAGGTGATCTCGAGCGTGTGCGAGACCATGACGCGGAGCCAGCCAGCCGTTCCGGTGCAGGAACTTGTACGCCTCGACCTGAGAGATGTCCATCTCATGCGCCTCGAAGATCGAGGTGATACCGAGCGCCTGATAGCGCGCCATTGCCGCCCCGTGTGCAGCGGGGAGGACGTCCTCCTGGATGAGCGGCGGCATCTTCGTCTGAAGTTCTTCGAAGTAGGGATCGCCGTTGTAGTAGGTCGTCACGCTGCCATTGAGGATGCCGGTCGGCCGTCCGCTGTCGTCCTTCTTAATCCAGACGTTCTCGACACGGTCGGGCGTGGACTCGTCGATTCCGAGGCGCTCGAGCGCGAGCGAGTTGAATGCCACGACGTTGGGCAGAACGGGCGCCCACGCCTGAATCATGACGGGGTGGTCGGGCGCCGCCTTGTCGAGCACGTCCCGATCGGGCAGAACGCCTTCTTCGAGATCGCGCCACGAGCGCCGCAAGAAGTAGTGCGCGTCGCCGACCGGAGTCGTCGAGATTCACTCACCCGCGGGCGTGACGGCCGCGCGCTCCCGGATGCGGTTGACGATGTCGGCGTGACTCGTCGCATCCGTGATGTCGAGCGTCGCACCGAAGAATGCGGAGAAGTGCATCAGGTGCGGGTGGGTGTCGATCAGACCCGGGATGACCGTGGCACCGGCGAGGTCATGGCGCGGGACGTCGGGACCCGCCGCGGCGAGGACATCCGCGTCGCTGCCGACGGCCGCGACCTTGCCCTCGTGCAGCCAGATCGCGGACGCACTCTGGCTGTGATCGCCCGTCAGAACCTCACCCCCCGTCAGGACGAGGTCGGTGACGGGCGGGGGCGGGGTTGTCGGGTTCATCGCCGATCCTTCGGTTCAGGGGGTTGAGGGGTGTGCAGCGCTCCGGCGAACTACGCCGGAAAGGACGAACGCGCGTGGTATCCGAAATCGGAGAGAAGCGACGCGCCGTTCACGGTGCGCGATCGCGGGCTCGAAAGACTCACCACGAGCCACGCGATGTCCTCCGGCGAGCACACCGGGAAGTCGGCGTCGGCGAAGGACTCCACGCCCATTCCGTCGCGCGACATGGGCGTGTCGACGATCGACGGGCAGACGCTGTTGACGCGGATGCCGAACGGCTCGTGGAGCTCGACCGACAGCGCTCGGGTCAGCTGCACAATCGCGCCCTTCGAGGCGTTGTAGGCCAGCATCCCGGGCGCCGCAACGAATCCAGAGTCGCTCCCGATGATCGTGATCGACGGATCCGCCCCCTGCTTGAGGAACGGAAGCGACGACTTTACGGCCAGATAGGTCCCGAGGACGTTGACCTGCTGCACCTCGAGAAAATCGGCGGCGGTCACCTCGTGGGGCGCAGCACCGAAGCTGCCGGCGACGCCGGCGCTGCTGACAAGACCGTCCAGACCGCCGAGGTCGTGAGCGATCTGCGCGACGGCGGCCGTGATCGAGTCCTCCGAGGCGACGTCACCGGCAGCGCCGACGATCCGCCCCTGCGGGAAGCCCACGCGGAGTTGCGCGAGAGCGTCAGCCAGTCGCTGGGGCGAGCGGCCGACGATACCGACCGCTGCCCCTTCTTCGAGCAGCGCCTCTGCGGCAGCCAGGCCGATGCCGGACGTTCCGCCCGTGATGACGAAGCGGCGATCTTTCAGACCAAGGTCAACCAATTTCTTCTCCTTCTTGCATAGGGTGTCGTGTGCGTCAGTCAGGCGTTCGGGACGAGGGAATCGGATGCCTCGTACACCAGCCGCCCCTGCAAGTAGGTGCGCGTAACGACAGTCGCGTGGATCTCTGACGGGGATACCTCGAACAGATTCCGGTCGAGCACGGCGAAGTCGGCCGCGAAGCCGGGCTTGATGCGTCCCGCCGTCCCCTCGAGCCCCATCGCAACGATCGGGTTCACCGTGAAGGCTTCGAGTGCCTCGGCGACGGTCAACGCCTGGTCTGCACCGAGCGTGCCCGGCACGCTGGGGTCGGGGTTCGCGCGCGTCACCATCGCCTGCAGGCCCGTCCAGGGGCTGGGGGACGGCAGCGCGCACGGCCAGTCGGACCCGGCCGCGACGAGCGCACCAGTGTCGACGAGGGTGCGGAAGGGACCGGTCGCTTCGACCACCCGATTTCCCACCTGGTGCGCCATGGAATCGTTCATGCCGCTCGGGTACCAAATGAACGGAGAAGCGTCCGCGACCACTCCCAGCGGTCCATAGCGCGGTGCGTCCTCGGGGTCAACGAAAAGCGTGTGCGCGATCTGGATCTTCGGTTCGCCCGACCACCCCTCGTCCCGCACCTTCTCGGTGGCGTTGAGAACCATCCGGATCGCCCGGTCCCCCGTCGCGTGGATCTTGCTTCCGAGACCCAGACGGATGCTCTTTCGCAGCTCCTCGACGAGGTCCTCCTCGGCCCAGTACGGCTCGCCCCGGAATTCGGGATCCTCGTTCGAGTGGTCGTGGCAGAGATAGGGCTCGAGCATCGCCGCGGTGCGCGTCATCGGCACGCCGTCCATGACGATCTTCACGAAGTCGGGGCGCAACCGCTCGCTCCGGTAGCGCCGCGTGACCTCGAGCAGCTCGTCGCCGACGATACCGTCCTCGAGGAACGGGCGCACCGGCATCGAGGCGACAACATTGAGAGTCCAGTCCCCTTCGCGGTCGAGATCCGTCAATGCACCCCAGGCGTGTTCCATCGTGGCCGCTTCTTGCACGGAGGTGATGCCGAACGAGAGCAGGATCTGCTGAGCCGCGAGGAGAGCGCCCTTCATCCGCGCGCCCGGGTCGGCGACCGATGCCGCGAACGCACCCTCCGCCATTCCGCTCGCCATCTCGTAGGCGGCACCGGTCAGCTGACCGTCGGCGTCACGCACGAACTCGCCCCCCTCGGGGTTCGGGCTGTCCGTCGTGACGCCGAGAATCTCGAGCGCACGCGAGCTGAGCCAGCGGTTGTGCATGGTGTCGTCGCGCAGGAGCACCGGGCGACCGCCCGCCGCCTCGTCGAGATCGGCGAGGTGGCTGGCGGACTGGACGATCTGATCGATCACGGGTGTGCCGACGATGCCGCCGACGATCCACTCGTCCCGGCCGAGCCGACTGGCCCACGCCCGAACGCGCTCGTAGATCGTGGGCAGGTCGTCCCAGGGGGCGATGGGCAGTTCGTATGCAGCCTGCGACCCACCGATGGCGAGATGAACGTGGCCGTCGCTCAGACCGGGAACGACGAGCGCATCCTCCAGATCGTGGACTTCGGTGCCGTCTGCGCGGTACGCGAGGATGTCGGCATCTGTCCCGACGGCGATGATCTGGCCGTCGCGCACAGCGATGCTCTCGGCCCACGGGTTGTCGGCGTCCTGGGTCCACACACGTGCACCGGTGACGATGAGGTCAGCTACTGCATCTGCCATGTCCTCTCTCCTATTTGTCGTGCTTGTGGTTGGATCAGCGCGAAATGACCCTATTTGTCGTGCTCGTGGGTGGATCAGCGCGAAATGACCTTGGGCGCCGCGACCGCTTTTAGGCCGTGCACGCCGAACTCGAGCCCGTAGCCCGAGCTCTTGATGCCGCCGAACGGCACGACCGGGTTGGGCGCCGCGTGCTGGTTGATCCAGACGGTTCCCGCCTGCAGCCGCTGTGCGACGGCGAACGTCTCGTCCGAGTCGGAGCCCCAGACTGAAGCGCAGAGGCCCTGCTCGGACGCATTGGCGCGAGCGATCGCGTCATCCACCTCGCTGTACCGGATGATCGGCAACACGGGACCGAACTGCTCTTCGTCGACGAGCGGTGCGCCGTCCTCGATGTCGGCAACGATCGTCGATCGGTAGAACAGCGGTCCGATTTCGGCGGCCGGCTCTCCACCGACAACAACGCGCGCGCCGCGACCGCGTGCATCGTCGACCAGGCGCGAAACGATGTCGAACTGCTTCTCGTTCTGCAGCGGGCCGAGCACGTTGCCCTCGTCGAGACCGTTGCCCATCGGCATCTGCGACGCGATCGCCGCGAGGGCCGCGACGACGTCTTCGTACTGGGAGTCGTGAACGTACAGGCGCTTGAGCGCGGCGCACGTCTGACCGGTGTTCACAAACGCGCCCCAGAACAGTCCCTCGGCGATGGCCGACACATCCGAGCCGGGGAGCACGATGCCGGCGTCGTTGCCGCCCAGCTCGAGTGTCAGCCGCGCGAGATTGTTGGCGGACGAGGCCACGATTTGTCGACCCGTCGCGGTCGAGCCGGTGAACATGATCTTGTCGACGTCGGGGTGCGCGGCAAGAGCCGCTCCGACCTCGCGCTCGCCCGAGATCACGGTGAGCACGCCCGCGGGCAGGTGCCGGTTGAACACCTCGGCGAGCGCGAGCACCGACAGCGGGGTGTACTCGCTGGGCTTGGCGACAACGGCGTTACCCATCCGCAGTGCGGGCGCGATCTGCCACACCGAGATCATCATGGGCCAGTTCCAGGGGCTGATCGCACCCACGACACCCAGGGCTTCGTAGTGCAGCTCGCTGCGTGCGGGACCGTCCTCGAACAGGACCTCCGGCTCGAGGACGGTGTCAGCGGTGTTGCGCAGCCAGAGCGACGACGCTTGAACCTCGAAACGTGCGTTCGGGCCGTTGAGCGGCTTCCCCTGCTCGCGAGACAGGATGATGGCGAGGGCTTCGGCCGAGGCATCGATGTCGTCGGCGATCGCGTGCAGAATGCGGGACCGCTCAGCGTGACCGAGCGCGTTCCACTCGGGCTGCGCGCGGCGTGCGGCCCGAATCGCGTCGTCGAGGTCTGCCACGGTGTGCACCGGTGCGAAACCGAGGACCTCCCGCGTCGCCGCGTCTAGGATCGGACGTCCCGCTTGCTCGGATACCGTGATTGCGCTGAGAAGCGGCTCAGCCGTGGTCGTGGTCGTAGTCATGCTCATCCTCCTCGATGTACAGGTAGACCGATTCTGCGCCGCGACGACGCCGGGGTCATTGACAAACCGTGCAGGCTGGATGTCATTGCATGCCGATGACTCCCCAACGTCCTTCGCGCATGTCCGCCACGTCACTTGTGCCGAGCGCTGCTGGGCGAAATGCCGTAGCGGGCTTTGAAGACGCGGCTGAAGTGCGTCGGATCGGTGAACCCATTCGACAGCCCGATGGCGGCGGCGGTCTTGCTCGCGAATCGCGGGTCGCCCAGTTCTTCCAGACAGCGTTCCAGTCGACGCGAACGGATGAGCCCCGCAACGTTGACTCCCGTCCCCTCGAATGCGCAGTACAGCTGACGGATCGAGACGTAGTGTGCCGCGGCGACGCGGGAGGGGTCCAGATCCGGATCGGTCAGGTGCTCGTCGATGAAGTCGGCAACCTCGCGCCGCAATCGGCTGTACCGGTCGCCCTCACCGGATCCGAGCGGTTCGATCAGTTCTCCCACGAGCCCCACGGCCGAACGGAGCAGGCGTCGCCCGGCGGCGCCTTCCACGTCCTCAAGCTGAGCGGCCAGTGCCGAGACGAAGGGTCGCACGACCGAGCCGATCCCGCTCCTGCCCGAAATCCTCGTTCCCGTCATGCTTTGCACCAGAGCCGTCGGCACACGAAGCATGTCCTTCGGAAACATCAGAACGCTCACCCGAACGTCCCGCTCGAAAAGCAGCGTGTACGGAAGGTCGGTCGCGTAGATCGTCATGTCACCGTCGTTGAGCACGGCCTCACGGCCGTCCTGCACGAAGACGCCCGAGCCCCGCTCCATGACCGTGAACTTGTAGAACTTCTGCGGCGACCGCTCGATCATGACGGGCGTTCGACTCACCGACTGGCTGGTGCTCGCGATACGCAAGAGGTGCGCGTCCCCGTAGGAGTTGCCTGAAAGAGACCCCCGGAACTGCAATGGGTCGCTGCATTGCAGGTCGAGTTCAACGACCGACTGTGCCAACGCGCGCGAGAAGTCCCCATACCCGAGCGTTCCCGTCTCCCGAAGACTTTGCTGGACGAGCGGTTCGTTCGTGCGGACCTGATTCATCGGTTCACCACCCTTCTCCCCACGGTCGGGGTTCGTCAGATCCGTGCCCGCGCGGGAGAAAGCCCTCGGACCAGGGCTTCGGCCTGATCGACGATCATGGGCACCAGTTCTTCGGCGATGAAGGCTGCCGTGTCGGTTTCGGGACGCGTCGCGGCCCACCCGAGATAGGTCAAGCCCCGAATGAACATGAATGCGTCCATCAGTGCTTCGTCTTCCGGACGCAGCGACCGTACGCCCCGGTATCCGACGAGCAGGGCGTCCGCCATCTCCCGGTAGCGCGCATGCCTCTGATAGAAGAAGAGCGCGGTTGCGAGATCGAACAGGTACCAACCGTCGCCGAAATCGTCGAAGTCGATGAGGACGTAACCCTGGTCCCCGGTCAGGATGTTCTCCGGGGTGAAGTCAGCGTGGATCGCGCCGTACACCGATGGATCGGTGCCGTAATCCCGCAGCAGGTGATCGACCGCTGTGATCGAGGCGTCGATGATCGTCGTCTGCTCGGGCGACAGACCGGGAGCAAGCCGCGGGTCGCCCCACAGCGGCTTCGCACCGACGAGTCCCTCTCGGTCCCACGGAGCACGGGCGAATCGACGTGTACGTGACACCGTCTCTGACGCCTGGTGCAGCTGGGCGGCGAGTGCGCCCAGCGTCTCGAAGTCTGCGGCAGTCAACGACGCCGTCCCGCTCCACGCAGAATCCGTGTCACCCAATTGCCCGGCCGCCATCACCCAACGCTGTGCATCGACGACCACCTCCAGCCCGTCGACTTCGACGGTGACCGTGTGCTCGCCCGACGTTGTGCGGAGCAGATCAGCAACCGGTACGCCTTCGGCGCCCAGCGCCTCGATGAACTCCGATTCCGCCACGATCTCGTGGGGAGCGCGATAGCCGGGTCGGTGCAGGCGAAGCGCCACGGGCCCGTCGGCATCGAGGACACGGAAGACGCAGTTTTCGCGAATCTTGACGAACTCCAGCGGGGCATCCGCCGGGATTCCGAAATGCGGTAAAGCCAGCCGCGCGAGTGCCGGCGCGTTCTCTTCGTTGAGCACCGCGGTCAACTTTCTTCTCTCTTCATGTCGCTCGTGTCCAGCTTCCTTGGCTCGGGAACGGGATCACGCTACCCATCGGCAATTTCTGTCCGATTGCAAACATGTTGCCACCTTTTGAACAGCGTGTCCAGACTTTTACATCATGTACATTGTTCTCTACGACGGCACGCAGCGTCGACGGGCGACGGCACAGGGAGGAACGGCGTGACCACACAGCTCTCGCTGCGCGAACGGAATCGACTGCGCACGACGACCGAGATCCTCGACGCCGCGGCGGTCCTTCTCGGCGATCCGACGACCGCAACATTCACCCTCGAAGATCTCGCTCAAAAGGCCGGCGTCTCCCGCGGCACCGTCTACGCCTACTTCGATGGCGGGCGCGATCAGATCATCACCGAGGTGTACCTGCGCGCCGCCGCCCACGTGCGAGAGAGAGCGGAGCTGCTCCGCGGCGAGCAGACCGAGCCGGCCGACCGAATTGCGGCGCTGGCGCGAGGTTTTCTCGAAGTGGCCGCACAGCCGACAGGACGCTTCTACGGTGCCGTCCGTCCGGACGTCGCCGCTATCGTCGCCGACAACATGGGTTCGACATCCGTGCGACTGACCGAACTGATCCTGGAAGACCTGCGTGAGACCGAAATCGAGGGCGCGCTGACCTCGGGTCTCGACGCGGCACTCCTGGCCACGCTGGTTTCGGGCGCGATACGTGCGGCCGGCGAGCGCGCTGCCCGCAACCCCTCTGACGTGGACCGTCTCATCCGAACCATCCGCGAACTCGTCGTTCGCGTGACGACCGCCTGACCGAGAGGACATCTCATGACCGTTGCCCACGCCAGCGACGACCTGCTGGCGCGACGCCAGCGGACACTCGGGCGCCACTCCCCCTTGTTCTACGAAACCCCCCTCGAACTGGTGTCGGGGCGGGGCGTGTGGGTGAAGGCCGCGAACGGATCGCGGTACTTGGATGCGTACAACAACGTCCCGCACGTGGGCCACGCTCACCCGGCCGTAGCGAACGCCGTCTCGAAGCAGATGCGCAAGCTCGCCCTTCACACGCGCTACCTCAACCCGCGTGTCATCGAGTACGCCGAAGCTCTGCTCGGGTCCCTCGCTCCCGAACTGGACCGAGTGGCGTTCAGCAACAGCGGATCCGAGGCCAACGAACTGGCCATCCGCGTCGCACGTCTGCACAGTGGCTCGACAGGGCTGCTCATCTCCGACCACAGCTATCACGGAACCACGCTCACCTTGGCCCACGCGACGACGGCGCTAACCGTCAGCGAAGCCTTCGGCGACAACGTGCGCGCCCTGCGCATCCCGGATGCGACAGGCCTGGACACGACCGCCGAAGCTCGCTTGCTCGGAGAATCCCTGCGTGATGTTGACGAGGCGATCGCTTCTCTCGACGAAGCCGGACACGGCGTGGCCGCCGTCATGATCGACAGCCTGTTTTCGACCGAGGGTCTCGTACGTACGCCCGAGGGCTACATCGAAGGACTCGTCGAGCGTGTCCGAAAGGCCGGAGGCCTCTACATCAGCGATGAGGTGCAGTCCGGCTTCGGACGCACGGGCACCGCGATGTGGGGCTACGAACTGTTTGCACCCATCCCGGACCTTGTCACCATGGGCAAGCCGATGGGCAACGGGCATCCCCTCGGCGGCACCGTCCTGCGCGCCGACCTGCTCGAGGAGTTCGGCACCGCGAACATGTACTTCAACACCTTCGGCGGCAACCCGGTCTCTGCCGCCGCCGGTCACGCCGTGCTCGAGGTGATGGCCGACGAGCAACTGCAGGCGCGCGCTGCGGTCCTCGGCTCGCACATCCGCGAACGCCTCACAGGAGAACTGGCGTCGAACCCTCGCGTGGCAAGCGTGCGCGGCACCGGCCTCTTCATCGGGATGAGTTTCATCGACCCCGAAACCGGCGGGTCGGACGGGCCGACGGCGAAGCGCATCGTCGAGGACATGAAGAAGCGTCGGGTTCTGATCAGTCGCGTCGGCCGCGACGGGGAGGTACTGAAGATCCGTCCGCCTCTGGCCCTCGAACGTCAGCACGCCGACATCTTGCTCGACAAGCTGCTGACATCGATCGACAGCCTCTAGCGGCACCCGGAATTCACGCGACCGCCGAGGCGGTGCCGACTTCCTCGGCGGTCGCGCTCAGCTCGGCGATGCGGGCGACATCGACGGGGCCATCAGCCAGAAGGCGACGAGCCCTCATATGGATCTTCGGGTCGTTGATCGTCTCGACGGCGACGATGGCCTCGCCTCGGACGCGCGCTACCGCCAGAGATCCCGCCCGTGTCGCCGGCAGCACGCGCTCATCGTCGCCGGGGAGCGCGAGACCGACGATCTGCAGCTTGCGGTCGTACTGCTGACTCCAGAACCACGGGACGCTGCCGTAGGCGGTCGCCGCCGCGTCGTCCACCAGACGACTGGCGACGAACCGGGCCTGATCGGTCGCGTTCTGCACGGACTCTAGCCGCACGTCCGCGGCCGCGTGGATGCTCGGGTATCGCGCGCAGTCGCCGATGGCGAAGATGTGCGGATCGGATGTCCGCAGACGCGAGTCGGTGACGATGCCGTCGGCCACGGTCAGACCCGCGCGTTCCGCGACGTCGACGATCGGACTCGCGCCCACCGCGACCAGCGCCAGATCTGTTGACAGCTGGGAGCCGTCGGACAAGCGCACACCGGTCAGCATGCCGTCACCCATGAACTCTACGACCGCGTTCTCGAGCCGGATGTCCACGCCGTGTTCACGGTGCAATTCTGCGAGCGCGGTCGCCGCGGTTGCACCGATTGCCCGGGTAAGCAGGCGCGTGTCGAACTCGAGAACGGTCACCCGCGATCCGGCCTTAGCCGCGGTCGCGGCCGCCTCGAGCCCGAGAAACCCGCCACCGACGACCACGAAGTGTTCGGCGTCGATGAGTCGCGCGCGCAGGGAAGCGGAGTCGTCGCGCGAACGGAGTACCCCCACGCCTGGCAGATCCATGCCCGGCACCGGAAGTCGCCGCGGGGCGGATCCGGTCGCGAGGATGAGGTCGCTGTACCTGACCGTCGCGCCCGTGTCGAGCAGAATGGTCCGCAACTCGCGCTCGATCACAACGACGCGTACGCCCGCGAGGTATCGGACTCCGTCCCGCTCCAGCGCTTCCGGAGCACGCAGGATCAAATCGTCGTCCGTCTCGTGGCCGGCGAGGTATTGCTTCGACAGGCTGGGCCGCTGGTACGGAGTGCCATGCTCTGCGCCGATGAGGATGATCTCGCCCGACCATCCGGCATCGCGCAGGCTCTGCGCCATTGTGACCCCGGCCTGCCCGGCCCCGACGATGACGACCGAGTCGTGTGAGGCATCCGTCATGTCACACCTGCCGTTCCGGAAGACGCACCTCGATGGCTTCGAAGTCCCTCCCCGCGTGCAGCTGGCACCCGAGCCGACTCTCGTCCGTTCGGTCGCACGCGGTGCAGTCGAGCATCTCGTCCTCATCGTCGCTCGGCGTCGGCAGGTCGAGGGTTGTGTCGACGTAGACGTGGCACGTCGCGCACATGGCCTGGCCGCCGCATTCTCCGACGATTCCCGAGACGCCGTTCTGGATCGCGGCGCGCATGACGGACACCCCGTCTGTCACCTCTACGCGGTCGGAGGCCCCGTCCGGGTGGACGAATGTGATCGCTGGCATCGTTGCATTCCCCTGCATCGTCGAAGGACTTGTCGCGACTACTTCGTCATCGCCCCTTCATCGTCACCCACTCTCTGCTCCGAGAAAAGCGGAAATAAACGCTCTGCATGACCGACTGCTCCGGGGAAGTAGGATGCGTCCATGCCTGCCTCACCTCCGGGATCCGCTGCGGCGCCCTCTGCCCCATTCACCCTGCGGCAGGTCGAATGCTTCATCGCGGTGGCCGAGTCGGGCACCATCACGGCCGCCGCGGAACGCCTTCGCGCCTCGGACTCCGCCGTCGCCGACTCCCTCACCGCCATGGAGCGGACGCTCGGCGCCACGCTATTTCATCGTCGACGCTCACGAGGTGCCACGCTCACCTCTGACGGACTGGCGATCCTTCCGATCGCTCATCGGATGCTCGCGGACGCGGAGGAGTTGAGCACGGCCGTCGGGCGCGATCCCAGCGTCGTACTCGGCCCGGTCCGGGTCGGTGCCATCGCGACGCTGGCTCCGCTGCTGCTCCCACGACTGATCCTCGAGATGGGGCAGAAGTATCCCGCCGTCCGCGTCGAGTACCGCTCTGCCGACCAGCCCTCACTGATCACGGCCATGGCGCAAGCGGAACTCGACTGCATGATCACGTTCGATATCGACGTGCCACCCGAACTGCAGCGCCAACGCCTCATGCACACGCAGGCCAAAGTCATCGTCGGCGAGGAGCACCCCTTGGCCATGGCCTCTGCCGTATCTCTCGACCAACTCGCGGCCGAGCCGATGGTCTTGCTCGATATCGAGTCCAGCCGAATCCATACGCTCGAGCTGATGTCCAGTCGCGGCGTCACGCCGCGCATCACACATCGCACCGACAACTACGAACTGTGCCGATCTCTGGTCGGTCGTGGAATCGGATATTCCATCCTCATGAGCCGTGACATCTCGTCGCACACGTGGGACGGAGGACGCGTCGTCACACTCGCGATCGACCCCGCGCCCCGAGACGTGGCGGTGCTGATGGCATGGCGGACACCGACGCCATCGCCCCGTCTGACGGCGTTCATCGCCACGGCGGTTGATCTGTTCGCCGGTTCTGCGATGGCCAATTCCCCAGCCCAAGCGGGGTAGTTGAGCGGACAATACCGATTGTCGAGGCGAAACGCTCATGTGAGGCTGGTGTCGCGACGCACTGCCGCGCGCCCCGGTCATCGCCCGCGAAGGAGCTCGATCATGACCACGCCTCACGTCCACGAACCCACCGAAGCACCGGTCGTCGACTGGCTCGACCCGCTCGAGATGATGCGGGATCCGTACCCGACATACGCGCGCCTGCGCGACGCGGGACCCGTCGTATTCGTTCCCCGGATCGGCCGCTATCTTCTGACCACCCACGCTGCCGTGACGGGCGCCGAGCAGACGCCCGAGACCTTCTCGTCCTACTCCGAGACGAACCTCACGATGATGCGCGCGCTCGGCGACCGCCCGATGCTGCGCAAAGACGACCCGGAGCACGCAGCAGAACGAGCCGCCGTCAATCCGGCCCTCCGCCCCCGACACGTCGCGCAGGCCTGGTCTCCGCGGTTCGCTCAGAATGTCGGGACCTGGCTCGAACACCTGATCGCGGTGGGTCCCGAGCAGGCCGACCTCAACCGCGATTTCGCCGCTCCCGTGGCCAGCCAGAATCTGATCGATCTGCTCGGCTTTCCGGACGCGGTCGATGTCGAGTCGATGCGTCGCTGGTCGACGGACTACATCGCCGGCATCGGAAACATCCTCGACGACCCCGACGTCTGGGCGCGGTGCGAGCGGTCGCAGCAAGAGGTCAATACGGTGCTCGACGAGCTTCTGCCTCGGCTCCGCGTGGAGCCCGACGGTTCCATCACCTCACATCTGCTCGAGGTAGGGCTTCCCGAGTCCATCGTCCGCGCGAACGTCCACCTGACGATCTCCGGCGGAATGAACGAACCGCAGCACGTGATCAGCAACATGGTCTGGGCGCTGTCGGAGCATCCTGACCAGCGCGACGCGGTGTTGAGCGGCGAGGTCGAGTGGGGTGCCGCTTTCGAAGAGACCGTGCGGTGGGTGTCCCCCATCGGCATGTTGCCGCGCGAGACGACGCAGCAGACGACATGGCGCGGGACCGTGATCCCCGTGCGAGCCAACGTCGGGTTGCTGCTGGCGAGCGCCAACCGCGATGCGGCCGTTTTTGAGGAGCCTGACCGTTTCGACGTCCGCCGCAACGCGCGCGGTCACCTCGGGTTCGGCGCGGGCACGCACATGTGCGCCGGAAGGTGGGCGGCCAAGGGCGCCGTCGGCGAGACGGCGCTCCCCGCGCTCTACGAAAAACTCCCCGCGCTGCGCATCGACACGACGCGAACTGTCGAGTGGGAGGGCTGGGTGTTCCGCGGAATCACCCAACTTCCCGTCACCTGGTAGCGCGAACTTCGCGTGGGTGGTTCGGGGGTTCGCCCCGACCACCCACGCGAAGAGTGACGTCCACCCCAAGCGGTCAGGACTGGTCGTCCATCCGTCCACCGGCGATGTAGGCGTCTTCGGGTAGCTCGGTGAAGCGCTCGAGGTCGTCATCCAGACCTTGGTACACCGTCGGTCGCTTGCGCTTGAGGAAGGCCGCATAGATGAGGCCACCCACCAGAGCGACGACCAACAACCACGGCAGAAGCCGAACGTAGAGCGCGTCAGAACCGGCCACCAGCGTGAAGTTGAGCAGAGCCATCACGCTGAACGTGACAAGAGCCAGGAAGCCGATACCGGGCGCGACGAAGGTGCTCCACCAGCGCGGGTCGCGCTTGCGGCGGAAATACACGACGACGGCCAGGGCAGCGATTGCCTGCACGATGATGATCGCGAGCGTGGCGAAGCCGAGCCCCACCGGCACCAGCGTGAGCACGGGCGGAAGCGGGTTGCCGTCGGGGTCGGTCTGAACGAACACGAGGAAGATTGCGGCTACGAGCGCAGCGAATACGAAGTTCGCCAGCAGCGCGTTCTGCGGGGCACCGCGGCGGTTCGTGCGCGACAGCCACCGCGGCAAGACACTCACACGACCCAGCGCGAACAGGTATCGGCCCGCTGAGTTGTGGAACGCCAGCTGGGCAGCGAACAGGCTGACGACGAGCAGAACCACCGAGACGACCCCGACGATCGGACCCAGATACGAGCCGATCAACATCAGGGTGAGATCGCCCGAGGCGAGGTGCTCGAGAGCCTTCTCCTGTGTGTCCTCGACGCCCAGTGCGCTCACCATGGCCCAGGCGACGAAGGCGTGAAGGACGCCGATGATGATGATCGATGCGTATGTGGCACGCGGGATCGTGCGACGTGGTTGTTTCGCCTCTTCCCCGAAGAGCGCCGTCGCCTCGAACCCCAGGAACATCGTGGCGACCATGAGCAGACCGATCCACACCGACCCGCCCACCAGGATCTCGGGGCTCAGAGCCTCCGTGAATGCGTCCAGCGAGAACCCCGTCTGGACCAGCACCGAGATGCCGAACGCCACGAGGATCAGCGTCTCGAGGATCAGTGCCACACCCAGCACGATCGCACTGACATGAATCCCGGAGCGGGCGAGAAGGAACACGACCGCGAAAATCACGATGCCGCAGAGGTACCAGTTGACCTCGAAGCCGAAAAGCGTCGGGAACGCCACCGAGCCGGTGAAGAAACCGAGGGTTCCGAGGCCCCCGGCGACGAAGAAGTTGTAGCCGACCGTCGCGATCAGCCCGGTCACGAGACCCGCCGCGCGCCCGAGGCCCTTGACCGAGATGGCGTAGAACCCGCCAGCGTTCACCAATTCCTTCGTCATCTGCGCGTAGCCGATGGCGAAAAGAAGGAGCGCGACGGCAACGACGATGACCGCGACGGGCAGGCCGCCTCCGTTACCGAAGGCGAGTCCGAGCGGAAGGACGACGATCGCCGCGGTCAGGGGCGCGACGGCGGCGAGCACAAGAAAGACGATCGCGCTCACGCCGAGTTGGTTGCGGGCGAGCTGGTTCGGCGCGGATGATTGAGACATCGATCAAACCCTTCGGGAACGGTGGCGGTCGCCCTGCGTCTCGCGCTGGGGGCGATCGGATGCACGACGAGGTGTCATCGGCCTGACTCTATGCCCGGCGATTTCGTTGCGTGATGGCTGTCGGGGCTCTGTGCGCGCCGCGTCCAGCTTTCTGCACGTTCTGCACAGCGAATGCGCCCCTGTCGTCGCGAACGCCGGTGCCACGAACGCCCGGTGTCACGACGACGGACGTACGGCCTCGCCCCCCTTCGCTCGCTGAATCTGCTCGTAGACGTGGGTCCGCAACTCAGTGAAACGCGGCAATGCACGGGTCGATATTTGGTCCCGCTCCGGTAGCAGGTCAATCGTGAGGTCTTCCTGCACCCATGTCGGCGACTTCGAAAGCACGACGACGCGTTCGCCCAGGTAGACGGACTCGTCGATGTCGTGCGTGACGAAGAGGATCGACATCCCGCGATCGAGGTGCAGTCTCCGCACGAGATCTTCCAGGTCGGCCCGGGTCTGCGCATCGACCGCTGCGAAGGGTTCGTCCATGATGAGCACCTCGGGTTTATACGCAACCGCACGCGCGATTGCCACCCTCTGCTGCATCCCTCCCGAAAGCTGCCACGGGTAGCTGGTGGTGGCGTGCTCGAGGCCCACGGCGCGGAGAGCATCATCAACAAAGCGGTCGCGCTCGTTTCCCGCGAGCTTTTTGTGTCGGAGCGGAAGCTCCACGTTGCCGCGGACCATGAGCCACGGGTAGAGGCTGCGTCCATGTTCCTGGAACACCAAAGCCATGCTCTGCGGCGGTGACGTGACTGCAGCCCCGTCGAGTTTCACGGTTCCCGCGGTGGGCTTGAGGAGCCCGGCGATGCATTTGAGCAGTGTCGTTTTGCCGCATCCCGAAGGACCGACGATGCAGACCAGTTCTCGCGGTCCATGCTGAAGCTGATGTCCCCGATGGCCTCTACCACCCCCGTCGAGGACTCATAGACCTTCTTGAGGTTCTCGACCTGCAAGAGCGTTTCAGGCACGCTCCACCTCCTTGATTCCGTGATAACAGCGCAAGACACGGCGTTCCACCAAGGCGAAGACCGCCGCGAGGAGTACGCCGATCAGTCCCAGAAGGAGAATGCCGCTCCACATTTGAGCGATGAGGTCGTTCGTTTGGAAGTACTTGATCTGATATCCGAGTCCCGACGACGAGTAGAAGAGCTCAGAAATGACGATCATGATCAAGGCGACCGAGAGCGTTAGCCGAGCTCCCGCCATGATGCGCGGTGTCGCCGCGGGCAGAACGAGCCGGGTGAGGCGTTCCCAGCTATTCGCGACCGCAACGGACTGGGTCACCCGCCTCACAGACGCGCATCGGCGGGGAAACTTGCCCCGCGAGCTCGCTCGGCTGCGCCGCTACGGACTGATCATCGTCGACGAGGTCGGCTACCTCCCGTTCGAACAAGACGCCGCGAATCTGTTCTTCCAGCTCGTGTCATCCCGCTACGAACACGCGTCGCTGATTCTCACCTCGAACCTGCCGTTCTCGAGTTGGGGCGGCGTCTTCGGAGACCAAGCCGTCGCCGCCGCGATGATCGACCGCATCGTCCACCACGCCGACGTCCTCACCCTCAAAGGCGCCAGCTACCGACTCCGCGGACGAGGCATCGACAGCCTCCCCAGCATCAGAACCACGACCGACGAAACCCCTAGCTAGACTGCCCGCAACCGTTCACTTTTCGAGCGCCGCAAACGTTCAGAGTTCGAGCGCCGCCGACAGGGCTCGAACCCATCGAACGCCGACGGCGCCGGCCCGCGAACATATGTCGGCGGACCCTCCTATAGAAGCGCCCGCGAAACTGTGTCTCTCGCAATCCCCAGCCGGCCAGCAGTCGCCCGAACCGACATGCCCTCACTGACGTGAAGATGCCGAATCTCTGCCCAATCTTGCAAGCTAATCACCCACCCAATCGTGTCT
>Ga0105048_10001373_pt1 | contig 39508 bp, 25 predicted proteins | sample MAT05_FD_78382 | JGI IMG/M metagenome (GOLD analysis project Ga0105048, IMG submission 78382) | Freshwater microbial communities from Lake Fryxell liftoff mats and glacier meltwater in Antarctica - MAT-05 | ecosystem: Environmental > Aquatic > Freshwater > Ice > Liftoff microbial mat | place... | reverse complement strand
TGGGTCTGGGTCTGGGTCTGGGTCTGGGTCTGGGTCTGGGTATGGTGGGTCATCCACGTATATCACTGCCTATAACGGTTCGCTCACGGTCAAAGGTCCCTTGACCCTCACCAATGGAACTGGCTACGACTACAACCAGATCTTCAGTTATGGTGACAACTCCAAAACAACACTCAACAGCGTCTCGATTAACAACGGCGATGGTGGATCGTCCAATTATATCTATGCCTACGGTGACAACGCTGCCCTGACGATCACTGGCGCAACCACCATCACCAACGGAAGTGGCGGCGATGACAACTACATTGGTTCCGTGGCGGAGGTTTACGAGGAACTCCAATCCTTCATTGAAGAGCCGATAACGCCTGCGGTGACCAAGGTCGGGGCCGTCACTATCAACAACGGCGATGGTGGATCGATAACGCGTTTGGGTGTATACACAGATTACGATGAGTACGAGTACTACTATTACTACACTCTGGCTCCTGAAGAATTTGGCGCAATCACGGTCACCGGGGCTGCGGGCGACGACTACGTGTTCCTGAATAGCCTCGCGGCCAAGTCGACGGTCAACATCAACCTCGGAGCAGACGACGACCACGTCGGCATTTACGGTTCGTCGTTCGCCGGCAAGGTCACCATCGACACGGGGATTGGGAACGATTACGTTGGGATTGAAGATGGTGAATATTACGGCTCCTTCGAATCCGGCACAACCTTCACAGCACCAGGCTTACCATTCGCACCCTCGGTATCCATCCTCCTCGGTGCAGGTGACGATACCCTTCAGATTGGTGACTATGAGAGCCCAGGAGTCACGATTAACGGGTATGCGAAGTTTGACGGTGGGACTGGCTACGACGAATTCTACTACCTCTACTCCAACGTTCAGCTTCCACCGAATATGACCACGGGCTTCGAGTTCATTGGCCCATTGGCCAAGATCAGGGTGTAAGTGTCAATTTTCGTGAGACCACCGTCGTGAGTGGCGATCGTTCGATCGCCGCGCACGACGGTGGGTCACTGATGACGTGATTGCTGTGCGTGCACTTCGACCGATCCCAGGTGTTTCTCGTGACGCTGCCGTTGTTTCCTTGTGTCGCCCTGGTCCCCTCTGGGGCAGTCCTCGACCCAGGATTCGAGGAGGCGCTGCAGGAACTCAATCGCCGCGGATATCAGATCCGGCGCGCACGACCTGCCAACCCGCCGCCAGGGCTTCGTGACCGTTTGGTCACGGGCGCGCTGGATGCCGGATTCAGTGAGTTGCTCTTGCTCGACCCGGCCGTCGTGTTCGACCCTGCCGATGTCGACAAGCTCCGAGGTCTGAACCTTCCTTTCTCGTGCGGAGTGTACCCATGGCCCGGGCGACAGGGCCTGGCGTGCGCCTTCCAACCCGGCACTACCACCGTTCGGTTCGGACTCAGCGGCGGACCGCTTTCAATCCTTTCGTGCGGACTGGGGTTCGCTCTCGTCCGCCGCGTCGTATTTGACGCGATCGCGGCAGCCTCGCCGGCTGGAACACCAGTGTCTTACTTCCGGACCGAAGACCCAGGAGCAACTCAGGCTGTCGAGGATGTCGTGTTCTGCGAACGGGCGAAAGCAAAAGGGTTCGAGGTTATCGCTGACACATCGATCCGCCTCTGGCGTGTTGGCCCAGCACGCCTCGGTTGGGAAGACGCCGCCGGAGATCGCCCCCGACTGCCCGACTTCAACCTCCGCATCGCGGGCAGCGTTCAGCCTACTGCCGAATCTGTGTCGTCTGCTTCGACCACAGCTGCTGCACACCCGCAACCGACACAACCACTTCGAAGCCCGCTTCGCCCGCCCGCAAAGCCACTAACAGCGGGTTTCCCGCGGTTGGGCATGTACATCGGAACCTATCCAGCAAACGCCATGAGCCTCCAGGCGACACTGGAGAGCGTGCGAGCCAGCGACTGGGGTGCGGAGCCGGAGGTCGTGCTCCAACCGGAGGACTGGCCGCTCAGCCGAGAGAGTGGATCGGCCACGTATAAAAGGGGGCTCGAGGCAGCGTGGGCTGATGGGTGTGACTTCGCCGTAATCCTAGAAGACGATGTCCGGGTCAGCAAAAACCTCAAGGCGAGCATCCTGGCCAATCCACTGGTAGCACGGGACCAGTGCGATTATCTGGGACTATTCCTGCCGGACACAATCGCCGATCCGTGGGAACGTGCCGAGCCTCACCTGGGTTACCGGCTCGCGCGACCGCGATTTATGGGCGCTAACCGGTTGTGGACACGGACCCGCGTGTGGGGTTCGCAGGCACTCGTATTATCTCGACGACTGGTTCGCGCCGCCATCGATACCTGGGACCGGTTTACTGAGGGACAAGACTCCCGGATGATGGGCGTGTGTTCGGAGTTCGGAGTGCCATTGTGGTACTCCTTGCCGTGTCTGGCAGAGCACGCTCCCGTGAAATCGGCGTACAACACACCCGACGCCTATGCACCGGACTTCGACCCCGATGCAAAGTTGGTATTGCAGGATGGGTTCCATCCCCCGGAAGGGATCCCCGGGGCACCCAAGCGTGCCGAGGCGGAGTTACTGTGGAAAACCGCCAAGGGGCTGGAAGTGCTGGAACTGGGGACCGGTTGCGGTCGTTCAACCGTGAGTCTGGCTCAATCGGCCCTTCGGGTAGTGACGGTCGATATTGCTGATCAGGCCGAGGCGGTGGAGTGGGTGCGACGGTTCGGGTTATCCGCCCGTGTCGAGTTCGTCCGCGGAGAGGCAGCGACCGTGTGCCAGGGGCTACCGGGTCCGTTCGACCTCGCGTTCGTCGACACAGGTCACGACGAGGTGAGTCTGACCCGCGACATCGACGCGGCGCTAAAGGTACTAAAGCAGGGCGGAACGCTCGCGTTCCACAACTACCCGGACCCCGAGTGGCCAGATATGCGGCGAATAGTCGATCAGTACGCCCGCCGACTCGGGTGGAGGCGAATCGCACAGACCGGGTTCCTCGGCGTATTCCGCACCTGACGGCACCGGGCAAGAATCGTCAGATCGCTACCAGTCCGATCCCAGAACTTCACCAAGCCCGATCGTGCCCGCAGATTGCCATGTCGTCTGACTGACCCCGTTCGTGACGAACCGAAGGCTACCATCGCACAAGGCGACATTCACGCCTCCCGTGTGGTTGCTGCGGGCAGCCAGAATCACGGCTCGGTTGTTGTAAGCGGTGTAGACACCCACGCACGGAGCCTTTGTCGTGGACACACACAGGGAAGTTCTGAAGTCGTCGGGCGTGGATGTGTTCGGTGTGCGGTTGTGCTGGTAGATCGGCCCTTCTGGATAGTGCATCACACCACGGAAGTCGTCTCCTGGTGCTTTCAACACCTCGGACGCCGCAGTTGTGTTACTCGTTCCATCCGTGATGTCCTTGATCCCGAAGCGACCGTTCGCGAGGAAGACGCCGGGCGTGGTGATCGACCCCAGTGGCGATGTAAAATTCGAGACCATCGGCCCGATCCCGCCGTTCGCTGCGTAGTTCCCTTTACCGTAATAGAGCAACGCAAGGTTCCCAGGAACGTCGGATGGGCACGAGAACACCGGCAACATTGCCGCAGAGATCGTGTTGTTCTGGTTTGGCAACGACCCGAAGTTTTGGTTCAGATTCACGGTCTTGGCCAGCGATTCCTGCTCGACGTATGGAAGCAGGAAGAACAACCATGTGGCCTCCGAGATGTTCGCGGGAGTCGCGGTGGGGTTGTAGTTATACCCCGGGGGGAATCGGTCATGAACGTTGTGGTAGCCGTGCAACCCGATGCCGAGTTGCTTGAGGTTGTTGCTGCACTTCATCCTGGCTGCGGATTCCCGTACCTTCTGGACTGCAGGGAGTAACAGGCCGATCAGGATTGCAATGATGGCAATGACGACCAATAACTCGATCAGCGTGAAGCCACGTCGAATGAGCATGAATCGGGACATGCTAAGCTCCAACGATCAATGAGGAGGATCAGCTTCGAGCGTGAAATTAAATTGATTCGGAACTCCCCGGCGAAGTTCGACTGTTGTCGTGCTTTTCTGGTTGTATCGTGCAGGCACAGGCTCGATTTCGTCGATCATGACACTGGGCGGGAACGGTGGGCCAGCCGGTAACTTTCGCCCGGTTTTTCGGCTCGCCGTGATCCTGACCAAGCGCGTCCCAGCGGCCTGTGCCGGAAGGTCGGGAATCCGATACGTTCCGTTGTCGATCCTTCCCCCGAATGTTGGCGTCGATCCGTCCGGAGCTTCGAACGAGATCGCGCCCTCCGTCACGGGTTCACCCTTGAAGGTAACATTCCCCTCGACGGCAACCTTCTCGGTGCTGCAGCCGGCAACACACAGTAACAGAGCCAGACCAGCGAGGCTGATCCATCTGAAGTTGCGATGCACCACGACTACCTCGTGACGCGGGAAGGGGCTGGACTATTGGGCTGGAGTTGGAGAGAACCCGACACCTACTGAGTACCACGCAGATTGCACAACATCAAGCAATCACTGAGGAAGAACGCATCTTGCGTCCTGGGAGAATTATTCGTCCCTGGGAAGCAAGAGACTGGAACTGGCCCAGCAACACATCTGGCGTTGTTCGACAGTTCACTTTGAGAAGTGCCACACGTTGACCGCACCGGCCATGTCTGCGGCAGCGAGCCATGCTCCGTCGGCGGACCAACTCACCGCGTGAATCCAGTCCTTGAACTGCCCGCCGCGCGACTTGCCCACTTCCGACACGAGCTTTCCGCTAGCGACTTCCCAGATGCGAACAACCGTGTCGCGGCCCGCCGAGGCGAGGTGCTTACCGTCCGGGTGGAATGCGAGGTCGGTGAGTCCCGAGATATGCCCCGGAGTGAGGGCCTTGATCTTCTTTCCGTTGGCGGGGTCGAGCAGCGTCACGATCCCGCTCGCGCCGTCAGACTCGCCACCGCGACCGACTGCCAGCACTTTGCCATCGAGCGAGTACGCGGCGGCGGCCATGTGCATTCCCTTGAACTCGGCCGACAAGTCCTTCGTCGCCTCGCCGGTGGAGGTGTCCCAGAGCTTGATCGCGGCATGCCGACCGCCGTCGAACACGAGCGGGAAGCGTTCGCCGACGCACGCCTGCTTCTTGTCCGACGACAGCGCCAGTGCGTAGGCCCAGCCTTTCACTTGCCAGCGCTTTTGAATCGCCTTCGACTCGCGATCCCAAATGATGACGTGCCCGCCGTCGTCGCCGCTGATAACCGTCTTCCCATCCCGCGTCAGGTCGAGGTTAACTACCCATTCCTTGTGCGCGTCAAACGCTGTTGAAGCCTTGACCACGCCGACCGTGGCGGGCATCGCGGGCGGCGCCTTCGCCCCGTTGTTCTTCCGCCGCTCCGCGTCCGCGATTGCCATCGCGTTCAGCACGATCTTGTCTTCGCCGGTAGGTACCGCCGACGTGTCCCAGAGCCGGACCGTGTGGTCGTAACTCGCGGACAGAAGCGTTTTGCCGTCCGGAGTCGCGGCGAGTTTGGAGACGCAGTTGGTGTGCCCGTCGAGCCGGAGAGTGGGCTTTGGAGCATCGCCACCGGGCTTCTCGGGCAAGTCCCAGACAAGGATGCCACCGAGGTTATTCCCCGCTGCCACCTTGCGAGTTGACCCGATGAACGCGACGGACGTAACCCAGTCGGCATCCCAGGTGAGCGTCCAAGCTTGCGTCGGCTTCGTGAGGTCGGGCATGGGATCTTCCCTTGTAAGAAGCGAGCCACGGGGTTGATCCCCGTGGTCTTCACCGCAGCCCACGGGGATCAACCCCGTGGCTCGCCAAACCGATCACCCCAGGAGTTCCTTCACCGGTTGCGATCCTTCCGGAGTGAGCCAGACCGGCCGCACGCCCGTGAGGTGCTTCGCACGGTGGTTGATCCCGAGCGCCTTGTAGATCGTCGCAAACAGATCGCCTTCGGAAACAGGGTTCTCCTTGACGTCCTTGCCGTCGGCATCCGTTGCACCATACACCTGCCCGCCCACGATGCCGCCGCCCGCGAGAACAGTCGTCCACGCCCGGATAAAGTGGTCGCGACCCGCCCGATTGTTGATCCCCGGCGTTCGGCCGACTTCGCCCATCCAGATCACGAGCGTGTCTTTGAGCAGACCGCGTTCCGAGAGGTCGGTGAGCAACCCGCTATACGCCGGGTCGAGGAGTTGCATGTTCGCCTTGTGACAGACGAAGTTGTCGGCGTGGCTGTCGTAGTTCTCCTGACCGACCTCCACGAATGGCACACCGGCCTCGACCAGCTTGCGAGCCATCAGGCACCCGCGGCCGAAGTCGCTGTCGCCGTAGCGCTCCTTCGCGGTTGGCCATTCCTTCGAGATGTCGAACACCGCCTTGGCTCGTAGCAGTCGCCAGGCACGTTCCTTGGCGGTGCGGTGGCTCGCGAACGGCTCGGCCTTGTGATCCACGGCGAATTCCGATTCCACAAACCGGAACAGATCGGCTCGCTTCTTCTCGGCGTCGTCCGCGAGGTAGGGCGTCGAGAACGAGCCGAGTTTGCCATCGCGACCGAGGCTGAACGGCTCGTGCGCTGGCCCGAGGTACCCAGCTCCCGCGTTGCCGCAAGACCCCATGCGAACGAACGTGGGGAGATCGCTCCCCAGGTCGCCGTTGTACTTCGCGATCACGGCACCGAGTTCCGGGTGCGGTGTGCGCTCCGACATCTTGTAGCAGGTGTGCATGTGGTAGATGCCGTCCGGATGGTCCGGCGAGTGCGTCTGCATGCTGCGAATCACCGCGAGTTTGTCGGCGACCGCCGCGACCTTCGGCAGATACTCGCACACCTGCAAGCCCGTGACCTTCGATTGAATCGGCCGGAACGGTCCGCCGGTCGGGCGACCGGGCTTCATGTCGAAGGTGTCGATCTGGCTCGCACCGCCGTTCATCCACAGCAGGATGCACCGCTTCTTCGCCTTACTGGCGATCTCGGCGGCCGTCTTCGCGTGAGCAAGCCCGCCCCAGTTCGGGAGAACAAGCCCGCCGCCGCTAACCGCTGCGCCCTTCAGAAACGCCCGGCGACTGAGGTGATCGCCTGTTCGACAAAATGGGTTCATGGGATATCTCGTGTTAAATGTTCGCCGCTTGCGGCGTCGCAACTTGGCTCAGTGATTGAATCGGAACTCGGAGCTTGTCAGTAGCACCCAGACGGCGTCCTCGACGCGGCCATCGGGTTTCGCGTCCGACTTGATGAACTCCACGAACTTCGCGACCTCAGTCGGCTTCGCGGGCCGGTTTAGCACCGTGAGGTAAAGGCGTTCGACACGCTTCTCCCACGGGTCGGTTGCGGCCAGCAGTTGGTCGGTGAGGTTCCCCTTCTTGCGGCGTGCGAAGACGCGAATCTGCTCGGCGTTGTTCCAGAACAGGTGTTCGCTCAGGCTTCCCTGGAAGTCGCCCATCCCATTCATCGGCTCGCCGAACGCACGCATGAAGTATTCGTTCGGGCTCATCGACTGATCGTCCGACTTGCCGGTCGATTCGTAGCTCGTCGCGGTTCGCAGCGTCAGCACGATCTCCTCGGCGGTGAGCGGTCGAACCCGCGCTCGCTCGAAGTGCTTCGGCAGCGTGTCCGTCACCGAGCCAGTCCCCGCGAGTTGGTACGCCTCGCTGTTCACGATCTCGCGGATCAGCCACTTCAGGTCGAACTTGTTCGCGGTCAGGCGTTCAGCGAGTGCGTTCAGTAGTTCCGGGTGCGACGGCTTGTTCTCGGCCTGGAAGTCGTCCACCGGGTGAACGATGCCGCGACCCATGAACTGAGCCCAGACGCGATTCGCGACCGCCTTCGCGAAGAAGGGGTTCTCCGTGGCCGTCACCCAGTCGGCGAGTTTCTGCTTGCGTGAGAACGGCGGCTTCGGGAGTTTGACTCCAGCCTTTGGTGTGGGTTCTTTCGCATCCTTCGGCGTGGGCGGTTCATCCAGGTCGTTGCCGCCGAGGAACCGCGGCTTCACGGGATCGCCCTTCTTGCCGGGCTTCTGATCCTTGGCCGCGCCACTGAACAGCACCTCGCCGCTGGCCTTCTCGGCCACGGTGTACGTCTTGACGTTCCCCGCGGTCGCTTCTTCGATCACGATTCGCACGAAGAACCCGGCCATGCCGTAGAAGTCGCGTTGAGTCCACTTGTCGTAAGGGTGATCGTGGCACTTGGCACAGCCGAGTTGCGTGCCGAGGAAGATGCGGCTAATCGCGATCGTGGCTTCTTCGGGCTGATTGCGGAACTGAACCTGGAACAGTTCGCTTCCAGCCTGTTCGCCCTGGAGCAATTCCCGCACGAGTTTGTCGTAGCCGACGCCTTCGGCGAATTGTTTCGTGAGCCAGACCTTGAAGCCGTCACGCTTGCGCGTGGCGTCGATGTTGCCGGGGTTGCGGCCGAACAGCACGAGATCCCACACGTTCGCCTGCTGGCGGGCAAATCGCGGGTCGGCGAGAAGTTTGTCGATCAACTGCTCGCGCTTCTTCGGCTCCTTGTCGGCAAGAAATGCCACGGTTTCGTCGTGCGTGGGAATCGTGCCGACGAGATCGAGATAGACGCGACGAAGGAACTCTGAGTCGGCCGACTTCGGTGCCGGAGCGATCGATTTCTTCGCCCACCCGGCCTTCACTTCGCTATCGATGAGTTGCCGCAACGATTCGTCGCCCGCGCGAGCGGGGGACGCTCCACACAGAAGCGCAGCGAGAACGACAGTCGCGATGGTAAGCCTTCTGACTCGTGGCATTGGCGAACCTCGTAGATTGCGCATCGCGGAAGAGCAGTTGGGCGGGGGTCGCTCGGCAGGTAAGACAATCTTACCACCGCGTTTCTGCGGTGGCGTGTGCAAGGCGATATCACATCCCGTTTGTTTAATTGTCAATCAACGCGGGAATCAGATTGTAGTTCATCGCCAGCTCTGTAATCGCGGGTTCGTCGGAATCTGCCGGTTCCGCTTCGACTTCAGCATCGGGTTCGAACGCTGTGAGTGGGCTGATTTCCAGGACGTCGATCAACCGGGACACGCGGCGGCAAATCAGATCGCTGCTCCGCTCGTCGGCACGAAAGGCAATCTCGATGACCGCAAGGGTGTTGTCGGTCGTGCTGCGTTCGAGGCGCACCGACTCGACCGCAACATTTACGGACGAGAACGACTGTGCCACACACGTGAGCAACCCAGGGGTGTTTACCCCGAGTACGCGAACGAACTGTTCCAGACGCGGTTCCATGCTGTCTCCATCGCAAACGATCAGCAAGTGCCCGGAGGCGAATGGAGACACGATACCACGACGTGAGATTCGGTCGATGGACAAAGCTTCTAGACAGGCGACTTGTCAATCTGTCAATCAAGAACGCGACAGGTTCGTGGCAACAGTGGCAGTCATCGCGCCGTCCATCCGCCGTCCACAGCGAGGAGTGAGCCGGTCGTGTAGCTTGATGCATCGCTCGCCAGGAAAATCGCAGCCCCCTGGATCTCGTGGAGTTCGCCCCACCGGCCAAGAGCAGTTGCTCCAACGATGAACTGGATGAACTGGGGATCGTCTTTCACCGAAAGGTTCATCTCGGTCAGGAACGGACCCGGCAGAATTGCGTTCGAGGTGATGTTGAATGGAGCCAGCTCAATCGCCAATGCCCGTGTGAACTGAACGACGGCCCCCTTGCTCGTGCAATACGGTGTCCGGTCGGCAAGACCCACCATTCCGAGGGCGCTCGACAGGTTGATGACTCGCCCGGCTTTCCGTTCCTTCATGTGCGGCACAACGGCCCGTGTGGCTAGCCAGGTGCCCTCGACGTTCACCCGCATGACGTCGCGGAAGTCGTCGGTCGTGAGCCGATCAATTGCACCGCGCCGGTTGATGCCGGCACTATTGACCAGAATGTCGATCCGACCGAACTCGGCGAGGACACGATCCGCCATGGCGACGGTGTCCGTCTCTGACACGACATCTGCTCGTATCCCGATTGCTCGGCGTCCAAAGGAGCGAGCAATCTGGTCGGCGGCGGCGGTCGCTTCGTCTCCATGCCTGCTTACCAGTGCGACGTCCGCACCAGCCGAAGCAAGCCCGGCAGCCATTGCGAGTCCGAGCCCCTTGGACACACCGGTGACAATCGCGACCCGGCCCGTCAGGTCGAACAATTTGATCCCTGGTAACATCTGATCCCCTGGAGAGGCAGGTTTCCCTGCGGTTGAAGGCATACAGATCACTCAATTACTGGTTCCAGCTTAGCAAAGCCCCCCCAACTGGGAGGGCGAGGCGCCTCGCCCTCCCGAACTGGAACTTTAGCGAGGCTGGAACCAGTAACAATTACTTCACGCCACTCTTTTCCCGAGCTGGGAGGAACTCGTCGCCTGCGTTCCATGTTGGCAGGCGATCGGCATTGGCGACCTCACGGGCCACGTCGAGCGCGAAATCTGCGAGGATGACGAATCCCGAGAAATCCCAGCCGGGTTGTACCTCATCCTGCGGGGAGTGGTATGCCTTGTCGTTGAACTCTTGCATTGCCTTGGGTGCGAAGTCTGCCGGCTTGCCTTTGATCTTCATCCCGCCTCCCACGGAGAACGCGGGGATTCCGGCACGTGCCATCGAGAAATGATCCGAGCGATAGTAGATTCCCAGGTGGGCACGCTGGTCGTCTTCGATCTCGAGTTTGTGTTTTTTCGCCACAGCTTTGACGGTCGGCCAGGCCGTCGTTCGCTCCGCACCCGTGAGGACGATCGACTCGGGCACGCCAATCGGAAGAATCATATCGAAGTTGAGGTTGATCGCTGTCTTTCCCAAAGGAACGATTGGATCCTGAGCATAGTACTTCGATCCGAGCAACCCCTTCTCCTCTGCGGTGACGGCAAGGAACAGCGCGGATCGTTTCGGCTTCGGCGACTGGGCAGCCCAGGCGCGAGCGAGTTCCAGAAGCAGTGCGCACCCGGTCGCATTGTCCGCCGCGCCGTTGTAGATCGAATCCCCCACGATCGCCCGGCCAACGCCAAGGTGATCCCAGTGCGCCGTGAAGATGACCGCCTCCGACCTGAGGGCCGGATCGCTCCCTTCAACCATCCCGACGACGTTGTTACTCACGATCTTTTCGACCCGCGTCGGGATGTTCCCCTTCAAGTTGACGCCAAGCGAAACTGCCTTGAACCCTTTCGTATCGGCGGCCTTGAGTGCATCGTCCACGGTCAGGCCGGATTGCGCGAGAAGTTTCTCCCCCGCCTTCCGCGAGAGCCAACCGGCGAAGGCAAGTGCCGGTTTCTCGGGGTCACGCTTGAGTTGAGCGCCGTCGAGAGGCCGAACGACGGAATACGGGTAACCGGCCGTTTCATTCGTGTGGATGATGAAACAGGCCCTGGCGCCACGGCGAGTCGCTTCCTCGAATTTGAACGTCCAGCGACCGTAATAGGTCAGTGCCGTGCCGCCGAAGAATTTCGGATCGACCGAGGGCGGTTCATTCGTGAACAGGACAACGATCTTGTCCTTCACGTCGATGCCCTTGTAATCATCCCACTCGAACTCGGGTGCGGTGATGCCGTGACCGACGAAGATCGCCTCGGCGTCGAACGTTTCGAGTTCTGCCTGAGTATGACTCATCCCGGAGAACTCGTCATCACAGGCAATCTCAAGCGCCTGCTTGTCTTTGATCACCGTGAGCGTTGATTTCGGACTGGTGAAGACGCGGACAAGCGGAACGGGTTGGAGGTATGTCCCACCCTTGCCGACGGGTTTCAGGCCCGCCTTCTTGAACTCGCCAGCCAGAAAGTCTGTAGTGAGTTCCTCACCGCGTGTTCCCGGACCGCGGCCTTCGAGCCGGTCACTCGCGAGGTAGGCCACGTCTGCCTTCATCCTCTCGGCGGAGATGGTGTATGCCGGGTCGGCCGCCCATGCAGGCAGCCCAGTTACCACGCAACAGACGCAGAGAATCAGCGATGATCGGTAAATCACGAAGTTCCTCATCACGAGTTTGAATGGGAGCGGAGAGGACACTCATCCTGACATTATGGGAGAAAGCAAACAACCATTACTACCCGGTATGATCATGAAACCCGGCATAACACGACCACTGGGAACGGAATCGAAAGCACGTTAGGAAGTTTATTAAAACATATATCCGGCGCTGGTCTGAGGTCGTTGCTGACGAAACCGCGGGTTGCTCGTCGCTATCCATCAAAGAATACGCTACAATCCACCGAGCATACCCGCTGTACTTCTTTCGAGATGTTGAGATATGCCTTCTGAATCCGTCGCGGGCTTCCTCGACCGCGCTCAGGCCAGCCGCGTGCTGTTCCCGGAACAGGTACAGCAACTGATTATGCAGCCGGACATTCCCCAGTCCGATTTGACCACGTTCTGTGAATATCTTCAGAACCGGGGCGTTCTCACTGTGTTCCAGGCGTCGGCACTCCGAGAACACCGGGGACACGAGTTGAGTTACGGCGGCTACCCCATTATTGACGAACTTGGGCCCTGCCCTGGTGGCACGGCATATCGAGCCCTCCACCCATCACTAAGAACGCCGATCGTCCTCCGACGCCTCCGGAATGACTGGCTCGCCCCGATCGACAATCCAACGAACTACCTCGCGCGGGCCAAGGCGTTCGGGATGTTATCGCATCCGAATCTGGTTCCTCTCCTCGATGCTGGGATGCAGGGTGATCAGATTTATCTGGTGATTGAGCCTGCACCCGATTCCGCCGATCTGGAAGCGCTCTCCAAGGAGATCGGAGGCGCGATGCCTGGCTTTCTCGCCGCAGAGTACGGCAAAGGGATTGCATCAGCACTCCGCCCGGCTCACGAACATGGCGGAACTCACGGCGATATCCGCCCGTCGAATCTGATCATCGGCCCACTGAACGTAAAGACGAATGCGCAGGGCAAGCAACGACGCCGGCCTGCCCCGGATGCGGTGGTGCGGCTCGCCGAACTGGGACTCGTTCCCATGCGGTCGCCAGCTGCGGCGTTCCCGATTGGCGTGTCGCCGTACCTGCCTCCGGAACGGTTGGATTCCCCGACACAGGATGCCCGCGGCGACATCTACAGCCTTGGGGCGACGCTCTACTTCCTGCTGACGGGACGGCCGCCGTTCAATCCAGAATCGCCTGAGCTGGTGAACAAGATCCGATCAAGCCCTCCCCATGCTCTGAGCACACTGCGACCCGATCTTCCTCCCGATTTCGTCGCTCTCATCGAGAAAATGCTGGATAAGAACCCCGGGAACCGCCCGGCGAGCGCTCATGAAGTTGAGATGTCCCTCAACAGGTTCTGCCGCAATGCTGGAATGCCCTCTAGCCCGAAGATGATCCCAGTGGCAGCCCCGGCATCTCTCGTCGGGCACGGAGCGCCAGCAGCCGGCTACAACGGAACCCCGGGCCTCGTCGCGGTTCCGGTTGAAGATGAAGTCGCCAACGAAATCAGTGACGAGTGGGGTGTCAGCCCCAGTGCGTTCGAGGAAGCGCAGGCAGGAGCGGCTGCAAGTCCTCGCAAAGTTCGCACGATGACAGACGATGAACGGAGTCGTAGCAAGCGGATGTTGCTCTTCGGTGCGATGCTCCACATCACTGCGGTCACGATGTTGATCCTCTGGCTTGCTGGCGTATTCAACTCATCGGAACCTGATCCGGAGCCATACACACAACCCAGTAAGAAAGCCCCCAACAACGAAACACCCAAGAAGAAGGGCAGACCCGCCTGACAACCATGACGCCTTGTATTTCCCAGGCGACGACGCTGCCGAGTTCGTTTGCCGAAGACGCCGAGAACTACTCCGCCAGTGGATGCCACACCATCGAGGTGTGGCTGACGAAGTTGGAGAAGCACCTGGAGGATGTCTCTGCCGCGAACACGCTGGCGGCGCTCTCGCAGCGGGGGATTTCGCTCACAGCCGCGTCGTATCAGGGCGGCTTATTGCTTTCACAAGGTGAGCAACGCAAAGCGCACTTCGACCACTTCAAACGACGACTCGATCTCTGCCAGGTCTTCGGCATACGCACACTGGTCCTTGCCGCAGACTTCGCCCAGAAGCCCGATTCACAAGACCTCGGCCGTGCGGTTGTCTCCCTGGCGCAAGCCGGTCAGTGGGCTGCAGGGTTCGGCGTGCGGCTCGCGCTGGAGTTTCGAGGCAGCGATGCGTTCTGCTCGTCACTTGATACAGCGATCACTCTGGTCGAGCAGTGCCGTGAGCCGAACGTGGGCGTGTGCCTCGACGTGTTCCACTACTACAAGGGACCAAGCAAGCCCGAGGATCTGGAACGACTCACGGCCGCGAACCTGTTCCACGTTCAGGTCTGCGACGTGGCAGGCGTGCCGCGTGAAATGATGACGGATGCACATCGCGTGCTGCCCGGCGATGGCGAGTTCCGACTGGAACCCGTCATCCAGCGGTTGAAGCAGATTGGGTACACAGGAGCGGTTTCGCTGGAGTTGATGAACCCGGAACTCTGGCAAACGAACCCGAAGCAGGTCGTTAGCCTGGGTTTCCGGGCAGTCGAGCGATTGCTCGCGGTCGTGCCGTCAGCCGACCCACACGCCGCCGGGAAGTGATGGGTCCGGGTCGAAGGAGAACAGGAGCGGGGGCAGGCCCTTCACAGGCAGACTGCCGCCCTTGAACGCGGATACCAGTTCGCCCGACGATGCAACGATATCCTGTTTCCCGTCGCCATCGACGTCACGCACGGCGACTCGAACGCCCGTCGCGATGCTCCCGCCCGCAGGGGCGAAGTTCGCGATCTTCGTCTTCGCGTTCTTCTGCACCAACAGCTTACCGGAGTATGCTGTCACGTTCACCGTAGCGGTCGTCCCGCTTCCCAGCACGAGGTCGGCGTAGCCGTCCGCGTTCACGTCCCCAGCCGCCAGGGACAAACCGCGCTTGTAGATCCCGCCAAGCGTGAACGTGTTGAACAGTTTCACAGGCGTAACACCCGTGACCAGCGACGTGCCCTTGTAGCCGAAGAACTGCGTCCCGGCCGAGTACAGCCCGGCGATCACGAGATCGGCATTGCCGTCCGCGTTCAAATCGGCGAGCGCCACTTGCGTTCCGCCCTTGAACTTGGCCGTCGTGCCAGTGATGTCGGCGAGCTTGACGAACGTGCCGCCGCTGAACACCTGCGCCCGCGGTCCGTTCTCGTCAGTGCCAAGCGCGACATCCGCGATGCCATCGCCGTTCACGTCACCAATCGAAACTGACACTGCACCCGTGTAGGTTGTCGTGCCAAGTAACTGATTCGCCAGTACGGAACCCGTGGCACCGTTGATGATGCGAGCCTGAGCCGCAATGCCGCCCTGTGTGACGGCAACCACGTCGGGAACACCGTCACCGGTCACGTCGCCAACGGCCACGCCAACCCCGCCCGTGTAACCCGCGCCGAAGGGCGTCGCTGTGAACTGAACGGTGCGGTTTGCATTGTACATCGTCACTTTCGCCACCGATCCGGCGCTGGTGCCCACGGCGAACCGCTGCCCAACCACTGTCGGCGGCGGAGGAGGTGGAGGCGGAGGCGGTGGAGGCGGAGGCGGTGGAGGCGGTGGAGGCGGAGGTGGCGGAGGCGAGGTTCCATTGAAGGCGAAGTCGTCCGCGGCCGTGTTGGCTGACGTGCCGTAGCCGAAGAATACGGGGTCGCCGTCGGTGTCGGTTCGTGTCGTGCCCGACTGCACACGCACGTCCACGGTGCCCGAGGCGTCCGCTGGGGCCACCGCGATGACCTGCGAATCCGAGACGATCGTAACCGACGTGGCCTCGGTTGTGCCGAACAGAACGTGAAGCTCCCCTGCGGCGCCCGTGAAGTTCTTGCCCGTGATCGTGACCGACGTGCCCCCTGCGGTGGGTCCAGACGTGACGCTCAGCCCGCTCACCACCGGCGTGAGATCCACAACTTCGAAGCTCGTCGCGGCGATCTGCTGGATTTGCAGTACCGCACTCATGTTCCACTGCGTTGAGGGCGTGCCCTGGAAGTACATGTCGGAGCCGTTGTCGGCGACGATCATGCCGTAATCCTTCATCGCCTGCGCGATCGCCTTCGCCTCGGGCGACCAGTTCGACGGGATTACGAAACTGGACTTGAGTCGGAAGCGTTCGCCCATCCGCGGCAGGTCGAGCGACGTGAGTGAACTTGCCTCGTGCGATGCGGGGTACACGAACGCACTCTGCGTCTGCTGAACGGTCATGCGGATGGCGTGGTCGATCACGCCCTGCCCGCCGGCCGAGACCGGCAGCGTCTCGTCGGGCCGCACCAGCCCCGGCAGAATTGGCAGCCCGGCGGCATCGGCGGAGGTTGCCCCGATGGTCCGGAAGTCGTTGGTCTTCAGGTCCCAGTAGGAGATCTGGTATGCCCCCCACTGCCCGGTCGGCTTGGTGCCGCCGTAGGGGAAGACGGTCTCACTCGGCCGCACGGCCTGATACAACTCGTACAGCACGTTGGCGGTCTTGTCGTACACGATCAGGTGCGAGTCGCCGCGCTGCGTCGAGTTGACGGGCCCGGTCGGACCGTCGCCCTCGATCACCGCGTTGGCAGGGATCGGCACCTGCACAATGTCGCTCTGGTCGGGATAGCCGAACGACGGGACGACGACGGTGACCTTGGGGACGGAGCTATCGACGACGGTTACCGGGATGCCGTAGAGTTCGCCGTCGGTGCTAGGGTTCCCGAAGTCCGCGTGCAACTTCGGGGCGACGCCGTTGTGCCGGGTCACGATGCGGCTGATGATCGAGTCGGAGTTCGCCGCGACCGGCGCTGCCGAGATGATCTGGTTCCACGGATTATCGAGCGGAAAGACCTGGTTCCCGAGAAACGTCGGCACGTCGCGGCTTTCGAGTTCGAGCGCGAACAGGCGAATGCGCGTGTTCGCGACGCGATGCGAGATGTGACGCACAGGACGACCCTCTTGGGGTGGAATATCGAACAGATTCTCGCGCCGCAGGCGACTCCCCCGGTTGGACGTGTTAGGGGTGAGAGCGGCTGAGTGACGGAAGTCTAAGTCACATCCGGGGTCCGTCCAAGCCCACGGACCGTTTTTGTTTCACTTGCATGTCCAGAAATCCGACGTTCTGTCAGGAGTCGGAACCCGTGAGGACCGGCCGCAATTCACCGGCGAGAAATACGCTCCCGGTGATACAAACGAGGTCGTTCACGCCCGAGGCGGCCCGCGCCGCAGCCCACGCTTCGCCGGGCTTCGCGTGGATGGTACACGGTTTCCCGGGAGCAATCTCGCCGAGGACCGCAGCCAGTTTCTCGGGCGACACGGCCCGCGGGTTAGCGTACTTCGTCACGTAGAACCGGTCGAAATACCCCGCGAGGATGCGGATGATTTCGACGTACTGCTTATCTACCGACACGGCGAACACGACTGACTTGTGACCGGGAACTGGAAAAGAAATCCGAAGTGTGTGAACCAGTGCCTCGGCGCTCGGAACATTGTGTGCCGTGTCGAGGATCACCGTCGGTCGTTCGCCGATTCGCTCAATTCGGGCAGGCCAGCGAACGGTTTCCAGCCCGCTGGCGACGGCGGCCTGCGAGATCGGCATTCCGGTGCGTCGTAGTTGATCGATCGCGGAAAAAGCACACTCCGCGTTCGCAATCTGGTGCATACCGAGGAGACCCAGGGAGGTGCCAGAAGACTCGCTCCCACCACTCGTCAGGTCGGTGACTTCCCACAGCGGCGCGTGCATCTCAGTCGCAATCTTCCGCACCACATCACGCGGGCCGGGCTGCGTCACGCCACTGACCACCGGGACACGATGCTTGATAATCCCCGCCTTCTGGAACGCAATCTCTTCGAGCGTGTTCCCAAGCTGGGCCGTGTGATCGTAGCCCACGTTCGTGATGACGGAGACCAGCGGATTGCAGACGTTTGTGCTATCAAATCGCCCCCCAAGCCCGACTTCAATGACCGCGACATCACAGCGACGATAGCAGAAGTGCAGGAAGCCCAGTGCCGTGCCGATCTCGAAGAACGAGATGCCCGGACCGCGATCGGCTTCGAGCAACTGCACCGCCGGTGCGAGTTCGGTCATGCGTGCCGCGAGTTCGGCATGCGTGATGGAGACGCCATCGACCTGAATCCGCTCTTCGACATGTTCGAGGTGTGGCGACGTGAACAGACCCACACGGTAGCCCGCACACCGCAGAATCTGGGCAAGCATGGCGCAGGTCGAACCCTTGCCCTTCGTGCCGGTGACGTGGACGAGTCGGACGCGGTCGTGCGGATTGCCGAGCAACTGCAGCAGTGCCCGCATCCGTTCCAGTTTCAAATCGCCCGGCTGGGCGGACCGCACCTCGTAGTTGATGCGGCCATACCAGAAGCTCAGGGCTTCGTCGTAGTTCATTAAGGCAAAAGTAAAAAGGAAAAGGGAAAAAGGAAGACTCTCCTTTTTCCCTTTTCCTTTTTACTTTTGCCTTCGGCCGAGCGTCAGCCCTGCACGGGCATGCACACCTGTTCCAACAACTTTTCGGCTTTCTCCTGGATAATGTCCGCGAGGTTCGGGAGTGGCGTTCCCTCGGGGAGCGACTCACGGACTGCGGCCAGCCAGCGTGGGAAGCTGTAGAGCTGGGCGAAACCGTCGAGCGATGCTGGTTCCAGACGAGCATTCCGACCGCGACGTTCGGCGTCTTGCCACAGGGTCTTGCTCTTGCCGGTCATCGTGAGATCGTCCTCCGGCCGCATCAGAATCAGCAGGTCGATAACAACCGGTTCGGTCTCCATGGAACCAAGTTTAATTTCTAGATCCTTCGGCTTTCCGGCCCCACGGGCGAGGAACAACCCGATACCGACCTTCCACGGCTGGCCATCCTTGCAGGCCCAGTGTGCGATCGTGACGGCTCCATAAGTCGGATGTTCACCGAATGTGAACTCCGGCACGACGTGCTGAAGACGCCATGGCCCAACCTTCACGCCATGTTCGTGGCAGATGCTCAGGAAGGCACCAAGCCCCGCTTGAAGTTCCCGAGTCGCACCGGTGAGAGCGCCTTCAGGTTCGAGCTTCCGTCGAGCGGCTCGCTGCTCCTGATCCCAGAGTTCGGCCAGCGATGGAACCGCACGGCTGAGCGTGAGAACTTCCACCGGTGTCACCACTGCGGCGGGCGGTTCTGGCGCGACCACCGGAGCCGGAAACGGGAGAGCGGGTGGCACCTCCGCCACCGCAGCTACTGCTGGAACTTCCTGGCGAGCGGGAACGACCACCACCGCAGCAACTTCAACTGGCGGACTCACCTCCGCGACCTCTTGCACCGACATTACTGGAGGAGCCGCGAAAGGCTCCGTTGCGGGTGTTTCGACAACATCAACCCGCTTGAACGTGATCTCTTCTGAGGCTTGAGGTTCAGGGGTCTCGAACATCGCCGAAACGCGGTTGGGAGTCTCAACGGCCGGCGGTTCTTCGGGCATGTCCGCGGGCGAGATCCGTGATTCCGTGTGATACTCCACAGTTTCTGGTTGTTCCGAGACCGCAGGTTCAACCTCGGCAAAGGGCAACTCAGCCACGGGGGGTTCGATCACGGAACTTGATGCAGCACGTTCCGTCGTAACGGCATCGTCCGGGCCATACACGAGGTGATCGAACAGGTGCCGACACTGCTGGAGCATGTCGCGGAGAGTCGGCTCGGTCTTCGCGATCCGCACGATTTGATCATCGGCGAACGGGAAGATATCGGGTACGGGGTCTCCACCGGGCAACTCATCGAGGCACGGTCGCAGGCGTGCTTCACACACTCGGCGAAACAGATCGGTGGAAGGAGCTTCGAGACGAATCGCTTTGACGGTCCCCTGCTTCGGCACGTGAACCGGGTTGTTCAGGCGGTCCTGAATGTAGCCGTCGAGGCTCGGTACAAAGCGGTTCCACAACCCACGCTCGGCGAAGATCAGGAAGCACAATCCGTCGATCTGGTGCATCACCTGCACAATGCCCGCGAAGAACGACTCGGCCGTGCGGTGTGCGTCGTCGCTTCGTCGTGCGAGCAGCAAATCTTCAAGCTGATCGAACGCAACGACTACCGGTGTCTTCAGGCTGCGGAATACCTCCATCAACACCTTGAACAACGCGAGCACGAGGTCTTGCCGCGTCGGGCGAACGTGGAATTCGAGTTCCGCGAATCCGTAGGTCAAGAAGCCCGCGAGGTCGGCTTCATCTTTCAGCAACGCGGCACGAGCGAAGCCCTGGTAGATGTGCCGACGCATCAGGCCCGCAGTGTTGTGGGCTTCCGTCTTCTGAACGTGGGCCGAGAGCAGATCGAACGCCTTCTGCGGCGTTAGCCCGGCTTCTTCGAGAGCTCGGTTCAGTGGCGTGGGCATGCGGGCAAAGTTCGAATACCCGGAGAGATTCTCCGCGAGCCACTCAACGCGCTCCTGCGCTTGCTGCGTTCCGAGACCCAGCCGGCGTGCCCAGCGGCCAAGGCCCGGAGGCGGGAACAGTTCCACCTTGTCGCTCGCCGTCAACTCTCGCAGTGCGACGCCAAGAACACGGCGAACGAGTTGATCGCTCACGTATTCGAGCGGCCGCACACCCTTCTGCTTCCCACCACCGAGAAGCGTGTCGATGATCTGGAACAACAGGTACTCGAGGAAATCGCTGTCCTTCTGGTACACGCCCGGTGTGACGAGCAATTGCCACTGGCCGCCCGTTCCATGCTTGATCGAGTGCAAGAGGTGTGTCTTCCCCGCACCCTTGTTGCCGAGCACCGGGAGCACTTCGCTGTGCGTCATCGGGTCGTAGCGGTACAGATCGATGATCGCGTGGAGCAGGTCGCGTTCGGCCGAGAACAGTTCCGGGACGTGGTAGCGTGCGCAGACCTCGTCGTCCGGGTTGCGTGCGAAGTAGTTTCGGAACGGGTTCCCGGCTCGCTTGAGCACATCGCGGGTGCGACCGTTCAGGGTTGGTTCAGTCGTAGTTGCAATCATTGGCGAACCTCCGTGTTCAACCGCGAAGCGAAGCGTAGTAGGCGATTCCGTGCCCATTCATCAGGGCATAAGCCGGTTCAGGCATCGCGTAGAGTGGCCCTGTCCACGCGGGGAGAGAAATTGCTCCATCGGCGGCCAGCTCACGTAGGCAATCGTGGAACTGGCCGATCGTCGGGGGCGCATCGAGCAGGGAGAGCGAACGGTAAAGCTCGGGCAGCGGACAGTCCGTCGCTTCGGACCAATCTGCAAGCCGCGACAAGATCATTGGTGCGAGATCGACTTCCGACGTGGCATCCAGAACTGCAACGGCAGCTTCATGGCGTGCGGCGGAGTTGATCTCCGCCGTGGCACGTGTGGCGCTCACCTCGACAGGGGCAAACCCAACTGCTTGCCGGGAATCGACTGGAATCCGGGTCGCGCTGACCACGGGCAAGACGCGGGCAACGGCTTCCTTCAGTCCTTGGAGGCTTTCCGCCATCTGGCGAGCGGTCGTAAGGAGTTCACCGACTTCGCCCCGACGATCTTCCAGAACGCGAACGAAGTCCTCAAGGACTTGCTTCGGGTTCACCTGCGCAAGGAGATACTCCCAGCCCGCGTCGGTGAGACCGTATAGCTCGCGTGGTGGCTTACCCTTCGCGTCTTCGGTGCCAACGATGCGGATGAATCCATCGGCGAGGCACTTCTGGGCACACGACTTTGCAACCGCTGTGGTCGGGAACAAGCCGGGTTCGGTTTTGGTCGCATACAGTAGCAACCCGCCTGGGTGTGCCGCGGCCCGAGTCAGCGAGTCCAGGAGTTGTTGGGTGATCTTGTCGGCCACGTGTCCGCTTCCATGCGGTGTCCGCGAGCCGTAACGACCCAATCGGGCGACACGGCAAACGGGGATGATGATTTCAGTCGCCCATGCTAGACCGAGTGCAACCCTGGTTGCAACCCCGATTCGCTACCGCTTGAGTCCGAATCGGGAGCCGTGCCTTCGGGTTTCCCATCCGCTGGCATTTCCGTACATAGTCCAGATCGCACCAGAGATCATCTCGCCAACCACTCATGAGCTTGCACCATGCGAGACCGACCGGCATTCGACCTCTTCCTCATCTCCTGGCTGGTGTTATTTCTTGAACTCACCTGCATCCGCTGGTTTCCCTCGCACGTGCTGTTCTTGACCTTCTTCACGAACACCGTGTTGCTGGCATGCTTTGTCGGTATGTCTGTCGGTTGCTTGGTCGCTCGACGGCCCACGCGGTTACTGAATCAAACCCCACTGCTCCTCGCAGTCGCTGTCGCCGGCGGCGTGCTGGTGAACACGTACTCCGACGAACTCCTCCCGATCTTCGCGATCGGGAATCAGGCGAACCCCGATGTGATCTTCTTTGGGGCTGAACATGCCGCAGTGGATCAGCCCCCATTCACCATTCCAATCGAAGTGGTTGGCGGGTTGTTCTTCCTGCTGATCGCTGCCGCGCTAGTCGGGCCAGGACAAGAGATGGGCCGAGCGTTCAACCGAGTCACGGATCGTACCAAGGCATACTCCGCCAATTTGCTCGGAAGCCTCGTCGGCATCGCGATGTTCGCCGCGTGTTCCTACCTTCGGCTCCCCCCGGTGCTATGGTTCACGATCTGTGCGGTCGTCATCGCGTATTTCCTGCTGCGAGCGAGTCCGACGGATTCCACCGTTGCCGTAACTGGGGAGAAAACGACCTCGACCACTCCGCTGATCTGGTTGGCGCTGACCATCGCGATGACGACATTCACGTCGGGATTGTTTCCGAACGGTTCCGGGCACGTCACGACTTGGTCGCCGTACTATCGGATCGACTACATCCCGGGGAATCGCGGGATCAAGACCAACCTCATTGGCCATCAGTTGATGGAACCGCTCGAGGAAGCGACCGTTGCTCCGTATGCACTTCCGTACCTCTTCCAGCGCGACGTGAAGACCCCAGACGGACAACCCGCCTGGGCACCATTCAAAAAGGTGCTCATCATCGGTGCCGGGAGCGGGAACGATGTCACGCGGGCACTCCACTGGCTTCCGAAGGATGCCACGATTGATGCCGTCGAAATCGACCCGGTGATCCAGAGCATTGGGGCAGCACAGCACCCGGATAAACCCTTCCAGGATCCGCGTGTCACCGTGTACTTGAACGATGGCCGGAACTTCCTCCGGAAAGCTCCCGACAAAACGTACGATCTGGTGATCTTCGCCCTGATCGATTCACTCGTCCTCCAGTCGGGTTACTCAAACCTTCGACTCGAGAGCTACCTGTTCACGCTGGAATCGTTCAAGGATGTACACCGGGTGTTGAAGCCTTCGGGTGTGTATGCGGTGTACAACTTCTTCCGCCAGGGTTGGCTAGCCTGCCGAATCCGCGATCAGTTACGTGCCGCTTTCGATGGTAATGATCCGGTGGTGATGACCTTCCCTCCGCGTCCCACGATCCCACTCCAGGTGGAAGAGTTCGACAGCCAGGCATTCACGATGTTTTTCGCGGGCGGTCCTCAAGTACTCGATCTACTCCGAGCGGCCTTTGCGCGTGATGGGCAATACTGGTATCCGTGGTTTGTGGGGGTGAAGTCTAACACGAAGGCTCGATTCTCGACAACGCCACCCGCCGAGTTGCCCGAATCCCAGCCAGGTGCGCACGTCCCGAAGGACCATACTGGCAAAGAACTCCAACCAATGTGGATGGGGTTGCAAATCGCGACCGTGGAGGAACCGGGCGGAATGTGGCGGGCAACGGATAACTGGCCCTTCTTGTACGCCCGCGAAGCAATCATCCCCGGACTCACGTTCCGCGGGGTTGTGCTCACGCTGATTCTCTCGGTCGTAATCTGGTTCGCGTTCCTCGGTCACAAATCGCTCGGCAGCACGGGCGACGCAGCGCCCGAGTGGGGATTGATGCTCCGCAGCTTCTTCCTGGGAGCCGGGTTCATGCTGGTCGAGACAAAGGCCATCGTTGAGATGGCGCTCCTGTTCGGCGGTACCTGGATGGTGAACACGGTCGTCTTCGCGGCGATCCTGGTGATGAGCCTGATCGGGAATCTGTACGCCAAGATGGTGAAGCCCAAGAGACTTGAGCCGTACTATGCCGCGCTGTTCATCTCGCTTGCAATTGGGCTGGCCGTGCCGCTTGGCGCATTCTTGGGGCTTGAACCGACTCTCCAGATTCTCGCGGTTTGCGCCCTGGTATTCACACCAATCGCGTTCGCCGGAGTGATCTTCGCCACGAACTTCCAGAGGACCAATCAGCCCGACCGCGTTTTCGGCCTGAACGTGGCAGGTGCATTGTGCGGTGGACTTGCGGAGAACACCTCGGTATTACTCGGGTTCCAGTTGTTATTGTGCGTTGCGGTGGGCTTCTACCTTCTGTCCGCGCTGACTGGGAATCAAAAGTTGCCAGGCGATGCGGGGAAAAGCAGCGTATAATAACGATGGATTGGCAACGAATAGTCCATTAAGCTTGCAGGGTGTGCGACATTGCCCATTTCACTCCCACACCCTGCAACAAGTTTTCCGTTTCGTGTTGCACGATTCGCGATTCTGGTCGAAGATACTTCAAGCATCTGAATCGCGAACCTCTCAACACAACAATCGCACCCTCGGGGGATTCCCATGCCCGAGTTAAATGAGGATTCGTCTGATTTGGATAGTGGGTTGCCGCGGCGGGCCGTCCACACCGCCGCACCCGCTGTCATCCGATCGGGCCGCGAAGTCATCTCTGCTGAACTTGCTCTGACCGTATTCCGCCAGATGATCCGCACGCGGATCCTGGAGGAACGCAGCATCAAGATGTCGAAGTCTGGGGAGGCTTACTTCTGGATCGGCGGCCCCGGCGAGGAAGCCTTTAACGTCTGCCTTGGCTTGCAAGTCCATCGCGGTCACGGCCCTGCCTACGATTATCTCCACCTGCACTACCGGAACGCCGGAGTCATGCTCGCGATGGGCATGCCGATGATCGACCACGTTCGCCAACTGGCGATGCGGCGAACCGACCCGCACTCACGCGGGCGCAACTTTGTGGGCCACTACGCTGTGAAAGCGTGGAATGTTGTCCCGGTCACATCCGTGATCGAGGTGCAATTTGCGATGGCACCCGGCACAGCCCTCATGCAGAAGCGACACGGGGGTGAAGGACTAACGGTTGTTGTCGGAGGCGAGGCGGGCACTGCCGAGGGCGACTTCGAGACGTGCCTGAACTGGAGCACGCGACCGGACCAACACTTGCCCGTGTTGATGCTCGTCACGAACAATCGTTACGGCATCTCGACTGATTTGCAGACGGTCAGTGCCGAGAAGCACCTCTCGGACCGAGCAATACCCTACGGCATCCGTGCCGAGTCGGTTGATGGCAACGATCCCGTTCTCATGTGGAACGCCCTGGATCGGGCGATGCGATACTGCCGACGCGAGCGAAAGCCATTCCTCCTGGAAGCAATGGTGTCTCGACTCCACGGGCATTCCTCGTCCAGCGGAGCGCAGCGTGTGTGGGGTGAAACCGACGTTCTCGCCACGTTCGAGCAGAAACTCATCGACAGCGGCGCGATCGACTCGGTCGCGGTCAAGGCGATGAAGGACGAGGCGAAGGCCGAGGCCGATGCCGCAGTGATCGCTGCGATGAAAGAGCCTGAACCGACGCGCGAAGACCTGTACCGCTTCAGCTATGCTCCGAGCGAGGTGGACGCAGTATACCCCAAGGATTACACCGGTTTGCCCGGCGCAAAGTGAACACTCGGTTAGCCGCGACGCGGAGTCTTCATAGCGGAGCGTGCCAGGTGCAACGCTCCGCTACGAAGACTCCGCATCGCGGCTAAACCATTTCAGGATTCGACACAATGGCATCGATTGCTCAAGCAGTGCGAATGGCCCTTCACTATGGTGAGAAGCACCTCGGGGTCACCGATGTGTTTGGCGAGGATGTCGGACCACCACTCGGTGGAGTCTTCACGGTCACGCAGGGGTTGAAGACCGCGTGGAACACGCCGCTTGACGAACGCGGCATCATCGGCACTGCTATGGGGATTGCCTACGCCGGTGGCCGGCCCGTCTGTGAAATTCAGTTCTGCGACTATGCGTTCAATGTCCTGGATATGTTCAAGATCGCGGGCAACCAGCGCTGGGCCAGCGCGGGCGAGTTCGACATGCCGATCGTCGTGATGACCCCAACCGGGGCTGGCATTCGCGGTAGCCTGTACCACTCACATTGCTTCGAAAGTTGGGCCAGCCGCATTCCGGGGTGGAAGGTCGTGATGCCGTCGAATGCCCTCGATGCCTACGGCCTGATGATCTCCGCGATTAAGGATCCGAACCCCGTGTTCATGCTCCTTCCGAAAGCCCTGCTACGAGCACGCGACACCCGGCTGCTTCCTGGCGAGCCTGCCGATGGGGAAGAACTTTCACGGATGATCGACGCACCGATTGGCGACCGCACCAACTGGCAGCCTCAATGGCCCGAGTTAGAAGAGTACATCGTACCTCTCGGGAAGGGTGAACTGGTCCGGGAAGGAACCGACGGGACAGTGATCAGCTATGGTCGGTTGCTGCCACTTTGTGTGCAAGCCGCGGATGAACTGGCACACGACCACGGGCACACGTTCGACGTGATCGACCTGCGAACGATCTTCCCTTACGACTGGGATCTGATCTCGCGGAGCGTTCAGAAGTCGGGGCGTGTTCTGGTGGTCAACGAAGATACCGAGATCACGAACTTCGGCGAGCATCTCATTCGCCGCGTGGTGGATGAACACTTCTATGACCTGACTGTCCGTCCACGGACCCTGCTGGGCAAGCACATTCCCGGCATCGGCATGAACCAGAATTACGAGATCAACAGTGTGCCGCAACTGGGTGATGTGCGTGCCGCGCTGCGAGACCTTGCGACCGACCCTGCATGAAGTTCGACGACATCAGCTTCCGCAGAGATTGCCCGGTCGCGTTCTGACCGGTAAAGTGGGTTCTCACCCGGTGAGTTGACCCATGCCAATTCCCGATAGCCTCTGTTGCCTGGCTCTCAACCAGCTTGAGATTCACTCGGTCCTTGCGGTGATCCGAGTGGCAGCGCGCGCGACTTCCGAACAGTTGACCGACCAATCGCGTGCCGTTCTCGATGCTCTCGAACGATCCAATCGCAAGGCGTGGAAAGCCCTCGAAATCGCCCTCGCTGGTGAGAGCCTCTGGAACCGCCTCGACCGCACCGAGGTTAAAGCGCTTCGGACACAGATCCGCGCCTTCCTCGATCATGTCCCACTTCCCGAACTCAGTGGAAAGGCCGAGTTCCGCAAACGCTGTCTCGGCGAGATCAGCCAGGCGATGAGCAAGGGCGTTCTCCTCGGGAACCTCGTCGCAGGTGAACTCGCCGAGAAAACCGGCCGATTCGCGGCACACTCCGATCCGACCGAATTGCTTCAAGCCGAGAAGGCCGCGCTGACTCGCCTCGGCAAAGAGGTACAGGAAGCTGGTTTCCGGACGCTCGGCTGGTTGCTCGCGCAGCCCGCCCACGGGGATCAGTCTGTCGTGGTCGTGGCCGCACGCTACTACTTTCGGCGTGAGGTGGAGACCGATCCCGTCCTGTTCCGCGGGCTTCAGTTCGTCGCTGTCGAGTCGCTCGGTGAATCTCAGAAGCAAGGGTTCCGCGACCTCGATCAATCGCTCACAGCCGCAGCCGACCGACTCGACGAGGCCCTAGAGGAAGCTGCGGCGGAGATCCTGGCTGCCGTCGCGTCGGTTCAGTACGAGGTGCTTGCCGCACACGATTCGGTCAAGGCTGTCCACGAGACCGCCAAGGCGGCACACGATTCTGTGCAAGCACTGGCGGCCGAGATGCGGAACCAGATGGCGGTGGTACTGGCCAAGCTGGATATGGCGGACAAGCCGATCCAGCCCGAACATAGCATGGCCGTGCGAACCGACCGCGAACGCGAACAGGTGCGCGAGCTGCTCAAGAAGATGCGGAGTGCCCCGGAAGCAGCGCAACGAGAACTCGCGGGGCAGGCCGGAAAGCTCCAGGTCGCGATCGGGGATTACATTGGGGCAGCGGCATCCTTCGCCTCTGCCGCACGAACCGCAAGCTCGGATGGGGACCGTGCCGAGGCGTATCACAACGCTTACCGGGCCAAGCTAGAAGAGAAGGATTACGAGGGGGCAGTCGCCGATCTGAAACGAGCGGTGAAGCTCGACCCCGAGCGATTCTCGCCCTTCCCGACTGACAAATACGAGGTCGGGCGGATACTCGGAGCGGGAGGGTTCGGAGTCACGTTCGAGTGCAAGCACAGCATGACCCGGGCGGCTGTCGCGGTAAAATCGCTCACCGAACACAACCTCGATCAGGATGTCGGCGCGGTTCTGCGTGAAGCCCACGCACTCGATACACTCAAACATCGCGCGATCATCGGGCTGCGAGACTGCGGTTATGCCGACAGCACGAACAAACGCCGCCCTTACGTCGTGATGGAGTACTTCGACGGACAGACACTTCAGGAGTACGTCGAGGAGCATGGCACGATTCCGCTCACCGACATGCTTCCGCTGGCCAGGATACTGGCCGAGGCGTTGGCCGCCGCGCACGGCAAGAACGTCTTACATCGTGATGTGAAACCCGCGAACGTGATGGTGAAGCCCACGTCGTCGGGCTGGGAAGTGCGGCTGATCGACTTCGGCCTCGCGATGCGTTCCAGCGTGTTGACCGATTCCATGTCCACGGCTCGCGGCAACACGGTTTTGGGTTCGTCGATCGCGGGCACACTCGACTATGCGGCACCCGAGCAACTCGGCAAACTCCCCGGGGTGAAAGTCGGGTTCCCCGCCGATGTCTACGGCTTCGCAAAGACGCTGTGTTTCGCACTGTTCCAGACAACCGAACCCACGATCAAGCATTACAAATTGGTGCCAGAGGGGATCGCGGAACTGATCGGTCGATGCCTCAGTCGCGATCCCCGGGAACGACCGCAGTCGTTCGAGCAGGTCATCGCGGGGCTGGCGATTCCAGCCACGGCATCATCGCGCAAGCAACCTTTATCATCGCCACCCGTGATACCTGCCCGAACTTTTTCTCGACGGGATGAGCTACCCCGCAAACGGCGACGAGATGAGGACGATGACCGCGACCGCGACCGCCCTCGGAATCGCGAGTTGGACCTGGGTGATTTCGACACACGCTTAGGAGTGAAGATCGACACCGGCACTCGCGTGATGCATGCCATGCTGGCGTTCTTTTTCGGGAGCGTTGGCCTGCACAAGTTCGTGCAAGGAAATGGTGGAAACGGTGGGCTTCGGCTGCTCATCCTGTTGACTTGTCTTGGGGTCTACTGGAACCTGTTTGTCGGGATGATCGAGTGCGTCCAGTATCTCTCGATGACGAACGAGGCGTATGCACGAGAGTACCTCGTGCGAAAGAAAAACTGGTTCTGATACATCAGTACGGCCCGCGGGCTGTGACTGAAGAACGATACCGAGGTCACACTGATGGATTATCCTCTCCCCCCGGTCGGAGAAGGGCTATTCGAGGTCGAACTGGTCCGCTGGCTGGTCCGCCCCGGCGATGCTGTCAGTCGCGGGCAAGGGCTTGCGGAGGTGATGTCGGACAAGGCGAGCATGGAAGTTCATGCCCGATTCGCCGGAACCATCACGGCACTTTCCGCGTTGCCAGATACCAAGATCAAGGTCGGCCAGGTGATCCTGAGTTACGACCCCGTTGGCGATCTCTCGGACTCGCCCAACGAGCATTCCGAGCCAGCGCTGGCGACCAAGCCACTGGTCGTGGGAGGTGTCGCCGGTCTCGCGAGCGCCTCACCTACGGATCACACTCCCTCGAATGGGCACGCTTCACCAGCCAAACTCCCACCGGCTGCACCATCCGTGCGGTTGCTGGCCCGCAAGCTCGCGATCGACCTGACCCACGTCATCGGCACGGGTCCCGGGGGGCGAATCCTGATCGAGGATCTCGCCCCACTGATCAAGCCACGCACCCGCTCAACCGATAGCCCCGCAGCGACGGCTTCCAAGACCGACACATCGAAGCTCGATTTCGGGATCGCGGGGACGCGGATGAAACTGGTCGGTCTTCGGCGGCGAATCGCGGAGCACACGGTCGAATCGAAGAAGCACATCCCGCACTACTCCTATATCGACGAATGCGATCTCACCGATCTCGTACGGCTCCGCGGGCAGTTGCGTGATCCGTTGAGCGCAGCGGGCGTGAAGCTGACATATCTGGCGTTCTTCGTGAAAGCAGTGGCCCGGGCACTCAAGGAGGTGCCCATCGTGAACAGTACCTTCGACGAACCGGCAGGTGAGGTCGTACTTCATGATCGATACAACATTGGCGTCGCAGTCGCCGCACCCCAGGGTCTCATCGTTCCGGTGATCAAGAATGCCGACAAGAAAGATGTGATCGCCATCGCAAGCGAGATCGACAGACTGGGTCGCGATGCCAAAGCGGGTAAGAGCAAGCTCGATGATCTGCGAGGCGGCACCTTAACGGTCACGTCTGTCGGCGGCATCGGCGGCTTGATCTCGACCCCCATCATCAATCACCCAGAAGTCGGTATCCTGGGGGTCGGTCGCGTGGTAAAACGCCCGGTGTACGACTCACAGGGCGAGCTAAAGCCTGCGGATATTCTGTACCTGTCGTTCTCGTTCGATCACCGAGTGGTTGATGGGGCGATCGGGGCTGCGTTTGGAAACGCCGTGCTCCGTTATCTTCAGTCCCCTGCCCTTCTCCTTTTGCCGGAGAAGATCAGTGGCTGATCAGATTCCCGCCACCTTGCCCGTCGCACAATCCGGAGCGCCCCGATGGCCGGCGATCGTCGCGGCAACGGTCTTCTTCCTGATCGGTCTGGGGCGAGCGCTCGGGCCACCGGACGGCGACCCCCGCGACTTCTTCATCTACCGACTCGGCGCGGAACTCACACTCCGCGGTGAGAATCCTTACGACATCCCAAAGATTCGAAAGCACGTCGGGGATACCTTCCCGATCGACAAACCCCAGGAACCACTGCTCAACAGTGTCTATCTCACTCAGGGCGACTACTACCGCTGGCTCGTGCTTCTGTTTGTTGGCGAGAACACGGTCAACAGCTTCCCGCTAAACTGTGGCTACTTCTTGCCACCGATGGCGGTTCTCTTCTACATGCCCTTCGCGCTACTCTCGTGGGTTCCCGCGAAGATCGCATGGGCACTTGCGAACGGCGTCGCGGGGTACTTCATCGCTCGGCTACCGGTCGTGCTCCGAACGCAGACCGGCGAACCATATCACGCATTCCTCTGGGCCGTCGCGCCATTCCTGTTGCTCATGGAACCGTCGATTGCCGCCGTCATCGTGTTTCCGGTGGGACAGACGACGATCATGTCGGTTGGCTTTGTTGCTGCGGGGTTGCTGGCATACGAACGTGGCAAGTTCTCGCTGATGGCAATGCTCTGGGTGTTCCCGTTCGTGAAGCCGCACCTCGGTCTCTCGCTGCTTCCCCTGATGTGGTACCTCGCAGGCTGGCGGCCGACGCTCTTGCTGATCGTGTTGGTCGCCACGCTCAATCTCATCGGAGCGACCATCATCGGCGGCTCGCCCCTGTTCCTCAAGGAGTATGCGGACTTCCTGCCGGCGACTCGCGAAGCGGTGCGATACAACCGGGTTGAGTTGAACGCGGCTATCACGAGTTGGAACCGGCTTCTCTTCGTGTGTGGCGGCCCGCTGATCGAGCTGGGGATCGGGACGACCATCGGAGGCTACCTGGTCTGGTATGGTCTCCTGATCGGGCGTTGTGCGCTGGCTGGAGAGCGGCCCTCGGCGACATGGGCGGTTGCGGCGACGGCGGCCGGAGCGGTGGTCTGCTCGCAGGTTTTGGTTTACGAACTCATGTTCCTGCTCGTGGTCGTTCCGTGGATTCGTGACCTCTTCCTGGGCGGGTATCCAATCCGATCCGCCTTTGTGACCTGCTTCATCTCATTGCACTGGATCGCACGTACCAAGATGGAGGAAATGGGGTTCCCATCTCACCACCCCATCACCGCCGCGTTACTCGTTGTGATGGTACTGATCGGACCGCTGAATCCTCTCCGCCCATCCTCAAAGCACTCAATTCCCTGCTGAGATACGCGGGGACTCCATCCAAAAACATCTCGGGCTAAAGCCTCCTGGAGTTCCAGGAGTGCTCGTATCCATTTCGGCACACTGGTTGCATCAGATACGTTGGCCAATCAATGATGGCTAACTGTTCCTACATCGCCTTTGAAACGGAGATCAAGATATGATGCATAACGAAGAACCAATGACACGCTGGGGAAAAATTCGATACGGCCTCGCTGCACTCCTTCTGGGCCTGCCGATCCCCATCGTGCTCATCGCGTTCCTGGCACCGGGATGTGGTGGTAGCCGCTGAGAATTCCAAGCCCCAAGAACTTGCAGAGTACTGGGGAACGGACCTATCCACCTGTTGTGTTAAACACAGGTGGAAGCATTCTGGAGCGAGTTGGAACTCTTGAATTCCTCGATATCGCCGCGAGTACGTGCTGGCACTTGAAACTTCCCGAACATGGGGCGTGAGACCACCCTCTCGCTGGTGCGTTTTGAAGTTGCGCAGAATTGGTGTTGGGATTTGGTTTTAGCCCTGGAAAGGCAGCGGATGGTAGCCAGGGGTGCAGAACGGAACTCTTGGTCCGCGAGAGTTCACATTTCTAGGGGTTGCGCTTGAAGACTCGCTTTACCCCTGGCTACCATCTGCCGCCCTTCTAGGGCTAAGGCGAACAGCAGGCGGAAGAATCCCCGGTTGTGTTTTTGTAGCTGGCCTCTGTGAGGCCGGTCTTTGTGTTGCGAATGCGAAACTGGGGTCGCAGACCCCGGCTACAAAACGCGGATGATTCTTCACCTGCCGAACGCCTAAAACCAAGAACGAAACAGCCCATTCAAGTGCCGCCTGTCTTCTTCCACTTCCCCTTTTTCTTCGGCTTGGCCTGACTCACGGGCACCGTCTTACCGCCCAGCGCACTGGGCACCGCCGCGTCGCCGTACTTCTTCTTCAACTCCGATTCGAGTTTCACGATCTGATCGCGAAGCAACTGTGCACGCTCGAAATCCAGCGCCTTCGCGGTTTCCAGCATCTCCTCGTAGAGCTGCTGGATGTACTCCAGCGCGACCGTCAGATCCATCTCGGCGGGGGATGTTCCCTTCGTTCCCGTGGCTGCGGCTTGTGCCATCTGGTGCGATTCGATTTCGTCCTCGATCGCGTTCTTGATCGCTGACTTCACGGTCGTCGGCGTGATGTTGTGTTCGACGTTATACGCCAGTTGAATGTCGCGACGGCGGTTCGTCTCGCTGATCGCCCGGCTCATCGAATCGGTCACCTTGTCGGCATATAGAATCACTTCCGCGTTCACATTTCTCGCCGCACGGCCCATGGTCTGGATCAGCGATTTCTCCGAACGCAAGAACCCTTCCTTGTCAGCATCAAGGATGGCGACCAGCGACACCTCCGGTAAGTCCAGACCCTCGCGCAACAGGTTCACGCCAATGAGCACGTCGAACGCACCCTCGCGGAGTTCCCGCAGCACGGTGATTCGCTCGATGGCGTCGAGTTCGGAGTGAAGCCACTTGCACCGCATCCCAGCGTCGCGGAAGTACGTCGTCAAATCCTCGGCCATTCGCTTGGTCAGCACCGTAACGAGAGTGCGTTCACCCTTCGTTGCCCGAAGGCGAACCTCGGCTTCGAGATCCTTCACCTGCCCACGTGCCGCCTTGACGTGAATCACGGGATCGACCAACCCCGTCGGCCGGATCACCTGTTCGACGACCTCGCCGCCAACCTTCTCCAACTCGTATGGTCCAGGGGTCGCCGAGAGGCACAGACAGCACTTCATCCGCCCCTCGAACTCGTCGAACTTGAGCGGTCGGTTGTCGAGTGCTGACGGCAACCGGAAGCCGTGTTCAACGAGCGTTTCCTTTCGGCTGCGGTCGCCGAAGTACATCCCGCGAACCTGGGGCAGGCTGACGTGTGATTCGTCCACCACCATCAGGAAATCTTCGGGGAAGAAGTCGATCAGCGTGTAAGGCGGCTCGCCCGGTTTGCGGCCCGAGAACCAGCGGGCGTAGTTCTCGACGCCGGAGCAGTAGCCCGCCTCGCGAAGCATGTCGAGGTCGTAACGGCAACGTGCCTTGAGCCGCTCAGCTTCGAGGAGTTTCCCTTCCGTTTTGAACTGTTCGAGTCGTGCGTTCAGTTCGGCTTCGATCCCGACGATCGCTTCCTTCACCCGATCTTCCGGCGTGACGAAGTGCTTCGCCGGGTAGATGTACATTTCTTCGAGTACCCGGATCGTTTCGCCCGTCAGCGGGTGAATCACCGAGACGGCATCGACCTCATCGCCGAAGAGTTCAATGCGGTACGCGGTTTCCTCGGACGCGGGCCAGATGTCGATCGTGTCGCCGCGAACGCGGAACTTGCCACGCTCGAACGCGATATCGTTGCGCTGGTACTGAATGTCGATCAGGCGCAGAAGCAGATTGTCGCGATCGATGATCTCGCCCTTGGTGACGTAGACCATCATGCGCTTGTAGTCCGAGGGCGAACCGAGGCCGTAAATGCACGAGACCGATGCCACGATGATGACGTCTTCACGACTCACGAGTGCCGATGTCGCCGCGAGCCGAAGTCGGTCGATGTTCTCGTTGACCGAGGAATCCTTTTCGATGTAGATATCGCGCTGCGGGATGTACGCTTCGGGCTGGTAGTAGTCGTAGTAGCTGACGAAGTAGTGGACGGCGTTGTTGGGGAAGAACCCTTTGAATTCCTTGTAGAGTTGTGCCGCGAGCGTCTTGTTATGGGCCAGCACGAGCGTTGGTTTGCCGAGTTTCGCGATGATATTACTGGCGGTGAATGTCTTCCCGGTGCCGGTGGCCCCGAGGAGAACCTGGATCTTCTTCCCCGCTGCGAACCCAGCCGTGAGTTGCTCGATCGCCTTGGGTTGATCGCCTGCCGGCGTGTAGTGGGTCGCGAGTTGAAACCGTGCCGCCATGAGTCCAGCTCCCAAGATGCGTGATCGCCAACCTCTAAATTGTACGCGCGATCACCACAAAACGAAGGCCGTTTCGATGCAGAGCGCACCAACACGGGCAGGACCGGTTCGAGGTTCGGGTGGGTACTGAACGCTGCAGCTTGCTGAGAGGTGAAAATCCGTTCATGCCTGGCATGATTCGGACGCGAACACGGAGCTGAACTGCCCGTCGGCACCACGTCGCGAGTGCATATCTGATTGCTGACGTGTTACTTGCTGAGTTACTACGGCGCCTGAAATTGTTCTGATGAACTTTCTTCCAGACGAATCAAATGGTTCCAGACGTGTTTCGATTGGTTCCAGACGTGGGGTGTGCATATCGCGTGGAACCAAATTCCGACGCACTCGCTGCCTAACATTTCACAATCGTTGAACTGCAGAGTGCTTCGCCTTGGGGTTGTGCGTTTGGGTGCCAGTCGGCATGATCCCGCTGTTCGTCCTGTCTCCGCGGAAAGGAGTCCGTGCATGTCTCGTCGGACAGTTACACGCCTCGCCCTCGCCGGATTGCTCACCGCAGCTTTTGCTGCCCCAATCAACGCTGGCGACACCGAAGTTGCACCCATGCCCCGACCTGTCGCCAAGACGTTCGGGTTTCCACCACTGTTCCAGATCGAACTTGAGTTCCAGGACGTAGAAGCGCCTGCCACTCCCCGCAAGGAAGGCGGCATCCACTTCGAGTTCCGATTCAGTTCCGATGATTCGAAACCACAGACGCGTACTGCCCGGCCGGTGATGCCACCGTGCTGTGCCTTCGATTGCGCCCAGATGCTGGCTGTCGCACCGATGCCACGGCAAGTTGCGCTTTCGCACGTGCCATGCTGTGAACCGCTCAGCGGTCATCTGGAGTTACTGAAACTCTCTGCTGAAGTGTTCGGCACTGAGGACAGCCTGCCGAGTTCACATTTCGTGCCCGCGATGCCGCCATCGCCTGCGATCCTGCGTTGCGAAGGTGTTCTCGTTCAACCTGCCGCGACGTTTCCTTGTCCAACTGCGACCATGACCCGAACCGTCACGGTCCAAGCACCCGACATGCGAGTCATGTATCCACTGGTCGGCGTGACAGCCGTGCGCCGCGATGAATCCGGTACATGGTGGGCAGAAGTCCATGGTGTCCCGCAACCGAAGCACGCCTCGGCGACCTGGTTCGTCGCGCCGCCTGCGTCAGTCGCAGCCGCCCCACAGCTGATGCAAGAGTTCACGTGCCGTCCCGTGAAGCCCACGAACGTGCCCGCTGGCGAATTTGACGTGATGGCGGGAGTGTTCGAGCAAATGCTCGGTGCCAAGCAGGCGGCTCCAGTTCCTTGTCCCGTGCAAGTGGCGGGGATGTCTGTGCGGTCGAGCCTCCCGGTTGCTGCCCCGACTGTTCCGCCATGTGCAGTGCCAACACCTGCCCGGCAAGGGATGACCGGAACCTGGACGCGCGAGATCGGGCCTATCATGTACGTCGTGAAAATGGCCCCAGATCACGTCACGATCACCGCGACCAAGAGCGCCGAACTGGCGGACGGGAAAACGTACACCGAAGGGATCGTGATGACGGCTGATTATCACCTCACACGCGATGGTACGACCGTCGTCGGCCTCATCACGAGCGTGGATGCCGTGATCGAAGGCACCTTGCCGCAGGATATGGAACTCCCCGGGGAAGGTGACGATCTGTCGTTGATTCAGAAGGTGCTCGTGGACAAGCCGTTCGCCTTCAACGTGAGGCACTACGGCGAAGTGATGGTGATCGGGAATGTGCGATTGCCCGAGTTGGAAGGGGCACGCGGCGTGTGCTATCCACTGACCGTTCTCGGTGGGCGATACACGCAACTCGGGGCGAAGCCGCTCCCGAAGCCTCGTGCCATCAAGTTGGCCCCTTTGCGAGATCTCGTACCGGAGCGACTGGCTGCAACTCCTTCGAGTTACAGCTACCCGCCCGCAGTCCAGCCCGCTTCGGGAACGCTTCCACCGCTTCCGCAGAATGTGCCGAACCATCTGCCGATGAATCCGCCGCGGTCATTACCGCGAGGGTTCGGGACAGATGTGCCTCCCGCGATTGATCGAGTTGTTGGTCCGCCAATCGTGTACGGACCGCAATCGCCCCGCTGATACGAACTGCCACAACATCGCGGGGGACTCACGTCCCCCGCTCGCCCACCAGATCACATCCCTTTCAGCTTCCGGAACCGTCGAATCAGCGCATTCGTCGAGCTATCGTGTCCGAGCTTCGGCTCAGCCTTCTCCGACAGTTCCGGGATGATCCGCTGAGCCAGCACCTTCCCCAGTTCCACGCCCCACTGATCGAACGAACCGATGTTCCAGATTGCGCCCTGCGTGAAGACGCTGTGTTCGTACAGCGCCACGAGCCGGCCGAGGACTTCCGGCGTGAGGCGATCGGCGAAGATGGTGTTTGACGGCCGGTTCCCCTCGAAGACGCGGTGCGGCACCAGCCAGTCGGCAGTTCCCTCGGCTTTCACCTGCTCGGGTGTCTTGCCGAACGCCAGCGCCTCACTCTGAGCGAAGACGTTCGCCATCAGGATGTCGTGGTGAGCACCGAGTGCATTCAGCGAGTGTCCGAACGCGATGAAGTCGCACGGGATCAGCCGGGTTCCCTGGTGAATCAACTGGTAGAAGGAATGCTGCCCGTTCGTGCCCGGCTCGCCCCAGTAGATGGGGCCGGTGTCGTAGTTCACCGTCGCGCCGTCCAGCGTGACGTGCTTGCCATTGCTCTCCATCGTGAGTTGCTGGAGGTAAGCCGGGAACCGCTTCAAGTACTGATCGTATGGCAGCACCGCGACTGTCTGTGCCCCGAAGAAGTCCGCGTACCACACTGCGAGCAGACCCAGGATCACGGGGAGGTTCTTCTCGAATGGCGTGGTTCGGAAGTGCTCATCCATCTCGTGGAAGCCAGAGAGCATCTTGCGGAAGTTCTCCGGACCGACGGCGATCATCGTGGAAAGGCCGATCGCGGAATCCATCGAGTACCGGCCGCCGACCCAGTCCCAGAACCCAAACATGTTCGCGGTGTCGATTCCGAACTCCGACACTTTTGCCGCGTTCGTCGAGACCGCGACGAAGTGCTTCGCCACCGCTTTCGCGTCGCCGCCCAACCCCTTCAGCAACCAGTCGCGGGCGCTGTGGGCGTTCGTCATCGTTTCCAGAGTCGTGAACGTCTTCGATGAGATGATGAACAGCGTTTCTGACGGGTCGAGGTCTTGTGTGGCCTCAGCGAAATCGGTGCCGTCGACGTTCGACACGAAGCGGAACGTCATGTTCCGTTCACTGTAGTGGCGCATCGCTTCATACGCCATCACGGGGCCGAGGTCGGAGCCACCGATGCCGACGTTCACGACATTCTTGATGCGCTTGCCAGTGTGCCCTTTCCAGTCGCCACTACGAACGCGATCGCAGAACGCACTCATCTTGTCGAGGACGGAGTGAACCTCGGGCACCACGTTCACGCCATCGACAACGATGCTGCTTCCCTTCGGTGCACGCAAAGCAACATGGAGAACCGCACGGTTCTCGGTGATGTTGATCTTGTCGCCGCGGAACATCGCGTCGATTCGCGAGCGGAGACCGGATTCCTCCGCGAGTTGAAGGAGTAGTTTCAGCGTTTCATCAGTGACGCGGTTCTTCGAGTAATCGAGGTAAAGGCCCGCAGCCTCGGCGGTGAGCTTTTCGCCCCGCTTGGGGTCGGCATCGAATAGTTGCCGGAGGTGCGTTCCCTGGATTTGCTTGTGATGCGCTTCCAGCGCTTTCCACGCCGGGCGCTGAGTCAATGGGGCAGTGCTCATGGTGATTTCCTTGGAGGATGAAGACAAAATCAGGATTAACCACAGAGTCACAGAGAGCACAGAGACAAAACACTAGGCAGAGATAAGAATTGTGTTTCAAACAATGGCTCGTCTCGGTGTTGGGTTTTCTCTCTGTGTTCTCTGTGACTCTGTGGTTAATCCTGCGTCGTTTTAACAGGCGTGCCGTGTTTCGTTCCACAGACGGATGACGGGTCGCGACCAGTCACGGTCATAGCCGAGTTCGCTAACGCTCGCGGTGCCCAGAATCAGGTATCGACCGACAATTGCCGGATCGATACCCAACCAACGAGCAGCAAGAACTCGCAGGATGTGCCCACTGGAAAAGATCAGCACGTTCTTCTGAACAGCACGAATCTTCGCGACCATTCGATCGGCACGCGCCGAGATCTGTTCCAGGGTCTCGCCACCGGGACATCCATCGTGGAACAGTTCCCAATCGGGACGTTCAACGCGAATCTCGGCCGTCTTCAATCCCTCGTATTTGCCGTAATCCCACTCAACGAGATCGCGATCAACCTCGGCACTTCCATAGCCGGCGATCTCGGCTGTCTTGCTCGCTCGCTGCAGCGGACTGGTGAACACCTTAGCCACGTCCAACCCGCGAAGGCGTTCACCAAGGCTCCTGGCGTTCTCGACTCCGCGATCCGTGAGGGGGAGATCCGTGAGGCCGGTATGTTGCCCCGAAAGGCTCCACGCGGTCTCGCCGTGCCGGGCCAGATAGATGACCGGGAACGCTTCACTCATGATGCGGCCTCTCGGGTGTAGAAGGTGAACGAGATCGTCCCAGAGTGCTGTTCGATATACGAATCTAGACAGGATTCAAAG
>Ga0105048_10001371_pt1 | contig 39537 bp, 40 predicted proteins | sample MAT05_FD_78382 | JGI IMG/M metagenome (GOLD analysis project Ga0105048, IMG submission 78382) | Freshwater microbial communities from Lake Fryxell liftoff mats and glacier meltwater in Antarctica - MAT-05 | ecosystem: Environmental > Aquatic > Freshwater > Ice > Liftoff microbial mat | place... | reverse complement strand
GCGACCTGCCCATTGGCCTCCAACGCGGCGACGTCGGGGTGCACGTATCGACCCTCGCCGTGTGCGATGGGGCACTCGATCGGTTCCAGGTCGCGGGTCCAGATGCTCCTGCCGGCAGCCGCCTCCATTCGAATCCACTCGCACTGGAAGTATCCGCTGGCATTGTGCCCGAGGGCTCCTGGCAGCAGGCCGGCACCGGTGAGGACCTGGAATCCGTTGCAGATACCGATCACCGGTCGGCCGAGAGCGACGAAGCGGGGAAGCACGTCGCCGAGCCGGTCGGTGACGGCCAGCGACCACATGCGCCCAGCACCCAACGCATCGGCGTAACTGAACCCGCCAGCAAGGACAAGCATCTGCATGTCGCGCAGCAGCGGCGCAGGATTGCCGATCAGTTCCTCGAGCAAGGTGATCTGCGGATCGGCGCCTGCCAGCTCCAGGGCATACGACACATCGCGGTCGCGGTTGGTGCCCGGGGCGGCCAAAACCATTGCGCGTGGCCGGCTCATCGTGGGCGTCCTCGGAACGCGGTCTGCAGTGCGTCGAGCGGGATCGGGGGCATGCCGACGAGGCGAAGTTCGGCGTCGCTCGTCACTTCGCCGATGACGATTGCGGACTCCGCGAGACCCTCGAGAAACCAGGCAACGTCGTCAGGTTGTACCTCGCAGATGAACCGACCCGCCGACTCACTGAACAACGCCACGATCAAGTTGTCGTGGGGCAGCGTGTCGAGCGCCGCACCGAGGCGGCCACCAATGCACATCTCCGCAATCGCCACCCCGAGGCCACCCTCGCTGAGGTCGTGGCAGCTGCGCACCCGGCCGGTGCGGAGCAGCCGGTGCAGCGAGCGGTAGCGGATGGGTGAGCTCGTGTCGGGGGCCGGGACAGGGCTGGTGCTGCCGGTGCCGATCACCATCGAGAAGTGGCTGCCGCCGAATTCGCTGGCGGTGTTGCCAACGAGGATCAGCACGTTCCCGGCCCGCTTCAGGTCCGGCGTGACCGCGCGGTCGGGATGAGGGTGATGTGCGATCGCCGTGATCACCAGTGTCGGGGGCACCGCGTGACGGGCGCCATCGCTGCCCAGGTACTCGTTGTTCAGCGAATCCTTGCCGCTGACGAAGGGTGCCCGGTGGGCGGTTGCCGCCGCGCAGCAACCATCGACAGCGGCAACCAGTTCGCCGAGGGTGGAGGGGCGGCGCGGGTCGCCCCAGCTGAAGTTGTCCAGCAGCGCGACGGAGCTGGGGTCGGCGCCGACGGCGACCACGTTTCGAATTGCTTCGTCGACCACGGCATGGGCCATGTGCTCCGGGTCGGTGATGCCATACCACGGGTTGACTCCGATGCCGATGGCGAGGCCGTGGCTGTCGGTGGGCTCGGCCAGTACGACCCCGTCGGCGTGACCGTCGTGTCCCTCACCGACGAGCGGCCGCACGACGGTAGCCCCACGAATCTCGTGGTCGTAGCGTCGGATGACGTGTTCCTTCGACGAGATGTTCGGGTGGGCCAGCAACTGCAGCAGCACGGCCGCCGGGTCGCCGCATTCTGGTGCCGCGACCGGCGATCGGTGTGGTGTTGGCAGCACGGCCGTCATCATTCGCTGCGGCCTTCCGTCATGCAGGAAGTGGGTGTCCATCTCCAGCATGGTGAGGTCACCCGACCGCACACGCAGCACGCCGTCGCCGGTGAAGGTGCCCAACGAGACGGCCTCGACGCCGTGGCGTGCGCACACACCCGCGAGAGTCGCCCACTTTGCCGGGTCGACCGCGAAGACCATCCGCTCCTGCGCTTCGCTCAGCCAGATCTCCCATGGCTGCAACCCTGGATACTTCAGGGGTGCCAGCGACACGTCGACGTCTGCGCCCACACCCTCCGCCATCTCACCAACGGCGCTGGAGAGACCGCCTGCACCACAGTCGGTGACTGCCGTATAGAGGTCGATGCAGTCACGCATCACATCGATGAGCAGCTTCTCGGTGATCGGGTCGCCGATCTGGACGCTTGCGCCGGCAACGTCGCCGGTGGTGGCATCCATGGTGGCACTACTGAACGTCGCGCCGCGCAGGCCATCGCGGCCGGTGCGACCGCCCATCACCACCACCAGGTCGCCGGGGTGGGGGCCGGACAGCTCCCACTCGCCCTCGGCGGCGACACCGATACAGCCTGCGTAGACGAGCGGATTGGCCAGGTAGCCGGAGTCGTAGATCACTGCACCGGCGACGGTGGGCAGGCCGATCTTGTTGCCGTAGTCGGCAATGCCGGCAATCACGCCGCTCTCGATCAGCCGCGGGTGCAGTACACCTGCAGGTAGCTGGTCGGCGGGGAAGTCGGTGGGGCCGAAGCAGAGAATGTCGGTGATGGCGATGGGGTGGTGGGCTGCGCCCATCACGTCACGAATCACGCCACCGACGCCGGTGTTCGAGCCGCCAAAGGGTTCGATCGCGGACGGATGGTTGTGCGTCTCGGCCTTTACCGCCACGGTCACGCCCGGCGTGTAGCACAGGATGCCTGCGTTGCCGACGAACGAACTCCGCACGAACGGTGCGTCGATGGCGTCGGTGCAGCCACGCAACTGCTGCATCAGCGGCGTCACCTCGACGCCGCTGTCGAGTGTGATGCGTGCGCGGAACGTCTTGTGGGCGCAGTGCTCGCTCCAGGTCTGTGCCAGCGTCTCCAGTTCCACGTCGGTGGGTTCGCGCCCCATGCCGCGGTAGTGGTCAGCGATGACGTGCAGCTCAGCCAAGTCGAGCGAAAGGCAGCGCTCCTTGTTGAGCGCCTGTAATGCGCCGTCACCGAGGTCGCGGATGGCGACGTACTCGACGATGTGTTCGGCTGCGGCGGTCGTGGCGTCGAAGGTGTCGATGAACGTCGGTTCCAGTGGCGCCAACGCCCAGCGCTCGATGACCTGATTTGCCAGCAACCGTCGAGCGAGCGTGGGAATCGTGTCGTCGTTCAGCTCGCCGAGGATCTTGAAGTGCCTACCGGTGGCGACATTCATGTCGGGCACACCGATGGTGCGGGCTGCCAGTGCGACCGCCGTTGCGGCCGGGTCGGTGACACCAGGCAGCAGAGTGGTCTCGACGCCAGTCGTGGGTGCGGTCCAGCTGGAGGTCTGCAGCAGGGGTGCGACCAGCGCAGCTCCTATCGACTTCTTGTCGGCAGCACTGAGTTTGGTGGCGAAGTAGACGACGTCGGCGACTTCGATGCCGGTGACCTCGGTGAGGCCGAGTGCGTGGGCATCGGCCAGCAGCGCTGCGGATCGTGGGTCGGTTCCCCTGGTGCGGATGGTGAGACGCATTCCAGTTGCCACCGCGACCAACCTAGGGCATGGTCACTGTGAGGTCCTTCGGTCGCGAACGAAAAGTAAGACCATTCCACATTTATTAGCGAATACGCTACTATCAGAACATGATCTCGGGAGCTACTTTGCGGACACTCCGTCGGCGTTCAGGGCTGACCCAGGCCCAGGTGGCCGCCGTCACGGGAATCCCGGTCACGGTGTTGAGCGCATACGAGCGCGGTCGTCGCCAGCCGGGAGTCGACTCGGTGGCGCGGGTCGTTGCCGCGCTGGGCTTTCGCGTCGAGTTCGTGCCTGCGACGCCGCCGGCCGTGCGGGCGCAACGGCTCGAGGAAGTGCTGTCGCTGGCCAGTGCGTTGCCGTACCGGCCGCGTCCATTGGCGAAGGCTCGTCGATGATCTCGTTGGTGGACCGGGTGCTCGCCGTGTGTTCCTCGCTCGACGAGCACGAAGTGCCCTGGGCACTTGGAGGAGCGCTCGCGTTGGCGTACGCCACCGAGGAGCCGAGAGGTACGCGAGACATCGACGTCAACGTCTTCATCGCCGCCAGCAAGGCACAGGCCGTGTTCGCAGCTCTCCCGGCCGGAGTGCAGCACTCACCAGCAGATGTGAAGAGTGCCCAGCGCGACGAGCAGGTGCGCCTGATGTGGGACGACACCCCAATCGATGTGTTCTTCGCCGCCGAGCAGTTTCACTTCGACGTCCAACAACGTTGCCAGTTGGTGCCCTTCGCTGGACGTTTGATCCGGGTGCTGTGCGCCGAGGACTTGGCCGTCTTCAAGGCCATGTTCGATCGGGGCAAGGATTGGGTCGACATTGCGACGATGGTGGAGTCGAATGCGATCGACCTGGACCTTGCCGCAGACAGGTTGCAAGGTCTGCTGGGCGACGACCCACGTGTTGCACGTCTCCGCCAAGTGATCGCAAGCTGACCGGTCGACGCTCGCACCGAGTCCCACTACCCGGACAATGTTGGGAACTTGCGTAGGCGAGTAGATGTCCTCGCCCGGAATGAGCACGAGGTACTCATGCGGTCATCGCGCGGCCGTGGTCCACTCGAAGCATGCAATTCACACGCTCTCATCGTCGACGCACCACCGTGGCGACAGCACTACTGATCCTGCTGACGGTTTCGTCGGCGGCAGCCTGTGGCCGGTCGCAGAGCACGGCGGCCACTGCACAGTCGCCCGACGACACAGCCGGCGTCACAGAGCCCGCCGCCGCCACGCCCGATGTGCTCCTGGGCGACTGGCTCGCCGAAGACTTCATCACAGTCGGTGCGCTGCGGCCGGTGCCGGACGATCTTGCTGCAGGTATCCGGTTCGAAGGCGGTGCGACGGTGCAGATCGAAACCGGCTGCAGCCACGGATCTGCGAACGTCGCTTTCGCGTCCGATTCCAAGCTCGGCACCACGCTCGTCCTCAGCGAACTGACGGTGAACGCCACAAGCACGTGTGACGATCGAGCGGCCAACGTCGAACGGGATCTGCTGGAACTCCTCGGCCATCCGCTCTCGTGGGAGGTGCGCGATGGTCAACTGAAGTTGCTGCCGACCGATGTCACTGACTCGGGATTGATCCTGCGGGACGGTTACCTCGAAGCTGCGGGGGCCACCGGCACCGCCGCTGCGCTGTTGGCGGTTGCGGCGAATCACAGAATTCGCGTGGCCAACGGTTTCGATACTCCGAACGTATTTTCGTCGGTTGCGATCCTCGACACGTACGGTGTGGCGACCGATGACGGTCTTCTCGACGCATGGGCTGGACCGGTGCCGATTCCGAACGACGTTCGTCGAGCGATCGAAGTGGTGCTCGGGCCGATTACGGTGCGTTGGGTGGCTGCTGCGGCCGCCGTGCCGACCGAGCCGAGTGCGACATGGGATGAAAGACCGCTGCCCGCACTGCTCACTCTGGCCGAACCGCTGATCGATGGACGCACGGCAACCGTCATTTCGGATCTGAAGTGCGGACCCGGCTGTGTGATCGGTGGTGGCCAAGAATTCGAACTGGGCGCCGACCACTTGTGGGTTGCCGTCAGATCGATCGGCCCTCAATGGCACTCGTGAGCGACCGTCTATCCGGGTTTGGTGTCGGTGAGCCCCGCTGGAGGCCTTCATCTGACCGCCGATAGCCTCGGGCGGCGTGACCCGACTCGTGCTTGTTCGCCATGGAGAATCCACTGTCACGGTGAATCGCGTGATCGGCGGGCCTCGTACATGCAGCGGGTTGTCACCGCTAGGGCGTCAGCAGGCAGAGCGCCTACGCGATCGCTGGGCAGCCACCGGCGAATTCACAGCCGATGTGCTGTTGTCGAGCCAGTACTCCCGGGCCATCGAGACAGCCGAGATCATTGCGCCGTCGCTGCACGGCCTGACAGTCGTGCGCGACGACGGCTTTGGCGAGCACGACCCAGGCCCGGAGTGCGATGGACTCACGTACAAGGAATTCATGGAGCGGTCGGACCTCGGCGTCGACGCATGGGACGTCGGCGACCCGTTCGCCACGACCTTTCCCGGTGGCGAGACCGTGGCCGCGTTCCACTACCGAGTCGGTTCAGCCCTGCGGCGCACAGTGGACATGTACGAGGGCCAGACCGTCGTCGTCGCCTGCCACGGGGGAGTGGTGGACTCGGTGCTGCGGCTTGCCCTCAAGGCACCCAGCATGGGCCTGTTCCAGATCCACACGCTGAACACATCCATCACCGAGTTGGAACTGATCAAGCCGAACCTGTGGCGACTGAACAGATACAACGACACCGCCCACCTCGCTGGTCTGCCGGCCAGCACCAACCCACCGTACGTCGACGGGGCGTGAAGCCGTTGAACCACCGCGTCGAGGTCGTGGTGGTGGGCGCCGGGTCCGCGGGTGCGGTTCTCGCAGCGCGCCTCAGCGAGCGCGTTGAGACGTCGGTGTTGCTGCTCGACGCCGGGCCCGACCACGACAGCGGCGCGACGCCTCTTTCGGTCAGCGGCCCCTCGTTTCTCGCGGCGATGGCGCAGCCTGGCCGTCTCTGGCCGACGCTCACCGCAACCCGTACGAACGAGCAAGGGGCACGGCCATATCCACGTGGTCGCGGCGTAGGCGGCTCGTCTGCCGTCAACGCGATGGTCGGTCTGCCGGGCGAGGCCGGCGACTACGACGCGTGGGAGCGAGAGTTCGGCTGTGCAGGGTGGGGCTGGGCAGACGTTGCGCCGACATTCGCTGCTCTGGCCATTCCGCTACGGACGGCCACGCCGGCCGAGACCGGTCCAGTTGCAAGGGCGCTACTGGCGACCGAGCAGACTGCCGAAGCTGCGCACCTCACGCGCTTCGCCGACGGCCGACGAGCGTCTGTCAACGACGTGTACCTCGAGCCGGCTCGCTCACGGTCGAATCTGGAGATTCGTGGTGATGCGCTGGTGGATCGTGTGCTGCTGCACGGCCGCCGGGCCGTCGGCGTACGACTGGCCGACGGCACCGAGATCGAGTGCGCCTCCGTGATCGTCTGTGCCGGAGCAATCCACTCGCCCGCGATCCTGCTCCGCAGCGGGGTCGAACGTTCGGGTATCGGTCTCGGCCTTCAGGACCACCCATCGTTTCCGCTGGCGTTGCGCCTTCACGCGCCGATCATCGACCCGCTGCAGCAGTTGGCGGTCAGCGCCCTGCTGCGTGCTACGTACGTTGCACATCACGACCTGCAGTTGTTGGCGATGGACATCGTCGATCCAGCCGACGCCTCGCTGGCGTTGCTGATGGGGGCCGCAATGCAGGTGTACTCACGTGGCTCGGTGCGCTTGGCGGCTACAGACCCGCACACCGACCCGATCGTCGACTTCGCGATGCTGACGGACGAGCGCGACATGAGACTGCTCCGGGCTGCCGCGGAGCTGGCCGAGCGCGTCGCCTCGAGCGACGCGATGGCGGCCATTGCCACCCCGTACCCCTACGACATCTCGGACGAGGGCCTGCGTTCAGCGGTGGGGGACTATGTGCACGCAGTTGGCACGTGTCGAATGGGCCCGAACGACGATGACGATGCAGTGGTGGACACCGGCTGCCGAGTCATCGGCTACGAAGGTCTGCTGGTCTGCGATGCGTCAGTGATGCCGTCGGTGCCCCGCGCGAACACCCATCTCCCGACGGTGATGATTGCCGAGCGCGTCGCTGCGATGCTTGACGAGGCCTTTGGTCGGTCCTAGCGAGCGTGTTCCTCGAGGGGAAAGATCGTCGGCCAGTCGGCGGCTTCCGTCAGTAGGGCATCGCGTGCAGCGGGGGAGAGCGGCTCGTACTCGGCCGCAGCGGCGAGCTGGAGGGGCAACACGTCGACGTCGCCGGTGGTGCAGAACGCGTGCACCCCGGGTGTGCCGAGCGTGAAGCGCACACCCCGACTGACGGACCCCGCGTCAGTGAACGGTTGGTACCAAGTGGTGGATGACTTCTCGCGACCGCCCCACGGCTGATGCGCACCGGCTTTGATGGCGAATACAGCAACATCTCGACGGGCAGCCTCAGCGAGGAGCGCAGCCAGGTCGATCGCGTACTGCGGGTTGGCCAGCGCCCCGGGGTACACGGGCAGCATCACGGAATCGAGGTCGAACCGACGAACCGCCTCGAGCTGCGCCGCTGCGGTTCCGAAGTCGTGACCGGTGATACCGACAAAGCGGGTGAGGCCCTCGTCGCGCGCTCGCAGAATTGCCTCGATGGCCGGGCTGCGCCGGTCCAGCTCGGCAAGATCGGTGACACCGTGAGCCTGATAGAGATCGAACGAGGTACAGCCGAGCCGTTCCAGTGAGGTCTCCAATTGAGCTCGTAGGCCATCGGGATCGGTGCGGTTCGACTTCTCGCCGATGAACAAGCGATTGCGAACGGCGGGGACCAATGGGCCAACGACCAGCTCAGCGTGGCCGTACGAGGGGGCGATGTCGAGGTGGTTGACGCCGGCTTCGAGAGCGAGGTCGAACATCTGCTCGGTCACCGCCGGGGTGCTGCCCCAGAATGCGGCCCCGCCGAGAATGGCAACCGATGAGTGGTGTTCGGTGCGCCCGAGGCGGCGTGTCGCGATTCGAGGCATGAGATCACCCTACGCGTCGGCAGGATGCAGACGCCCCGCTGGGCACGGCGTGCGTGATATGAACGGGCATGCCCTATGACAAAGGACTACACGAGCTCGGCGACGCCTGTTACGCGTACCTGCAACCCGATGGCAGCTGGGGCTGGAGCAACGCTGGTTTGGTGGTCGGCGACGGGGCGTCGTTGCTGGTCGACACGCTCTTCGACCTGAAGTTGACGCGCGCGATGCTGGACACAATGGCGGCGGTGACCGCTGTTGCGCCCATCGGCACGCTGCTGAATACGCACGCCAATGGTGACCACTGCTTCGGCAACCAGTTGGTACAGGGCGCAGAGATCGTGGCATCAGCCGCAACTGCGCACGAGATGTCCGAGGTGCCGCCAGCGATGCTGCACGCGCTCAATACGGCGCCGGGTGAGTTGGGTGAACTCTTCCGTCACTTCTTCGGCCCGTTCGACTTCGATGGCATCGATGTGACGATGCCCACTCGTACGTTCAGTGGCCGCCTCGACGTGGAGGTAGGTGGACGCACGGTGCAGTTGATCGAGGTCGGCCCGGCACACACACGTGGCGACACCATCGCCTACGTGGCGGATGCGAACACCGTGTACACCGGCGACATTCTGTTCATCGGCGGCACGCCCATCGTGTGGGCCGGCCCGCTCTCGAACTGGGTGGCGGCGTGCGATCTGATGTTGGGCATGGACATCGATACCGTCGTCCCTGGGCACGGCCCGCTCACCGACAAGGCCGGTGTCGCAACGGTTCGTGACTACCTCGCCTTCGTCGACGGCGCAGCCAGCGCACGATACAACTCGGGCATGGATGCGTGGGACGCCGCGCGCGACATCGCGCTCGAGATCGGCGCACGAGAGGAGTTCAGCGACTGGGGTGAGTTCGGCCGCATCGCGGTCAACGTCGACACGGCGTATCGCTCGTTCGACCCGTCGTATGTCGCCCCCAACGTGGTCGAGCAGTTTCGTCGTATGGCCGAACTCGAGGGCTTCACCGCCAGCTAGCGGAACTCGTCCGCGATCGGCGGCGGGCCGCGCCGCTTCTTCGGCGCTGCTGTCCCGGATCGAGCGCGAATGCTCTTGCGGATCGCGAAGACCCAACCCACAGCCACGCAGATGCTGAAGATGGCCCATTGCACGGCATAGCCGAGGTGCGGGCCGTCGCCGAGCTCGGGAAAGGCGATAGGGCTGACGCTGGCAGGCTCGGCCGGGTTCGACTTCAGTAGCTCCAGGTACAACGGTGCCAGAGGTTGGTCGAACTGCTGACCCAAGGCAGCCAGGTCGACGCGTCGGATCTCGGTCAGTGTCTGCGTGCCGTCGTCCGACGGCTGCCCCGTGCCCGCCACCTGCCCCGCCTTGATCCGAGCAAGTAGCTCCACCTCGCCGGTCGGGGCGCTCGGCAGCGGTGTGCCCGTTGGAACGAAGCCTCGGTTGACGATGACGAGGGTGCCGTCGGCCAACTGCAGCGCGTTGACCACATCACGGCCCGTCGTGCCGCCCTGCGTGACGTTGACGACTTCGAACTGGGGCTCACCGAGGTACGTGCCGGTGGTCGACACCCGGCGGTACGCGAACTCGTCGGCCTGGCCCCCCAAGAACGAACTGTCCAGTGGCGCCACCTGGGCATTGGTGTGTTCGGTGACCTGGTTGTCGAACGACTGCTTCTCGTCGAGCCGGCGCAACTGCCAGAGGCCGAGGCTGATCATTGCCACGATGGCGCCGAGGCACAGCAGGTGGAAGCCGATCCACTTCGGCTTCAGCAGGAACGAATACATGCATCGCCGACGGTAGCGGCTCGATGCGCTCCCACAACATCGTGCGGGCCTTGATCGGGTACGGTCGGACGCGATGGCACCTGAACAGATCACTTCCGAATGGCTCAGCGAGAAACTTGGGGACGATGTGGCGATCACCGGCGAACGCCGGATCGGCGACGGCTTGGTCGGTATGAACATCCGCTACGAGCTGGCGGTGCCGGCCGCGAGTGAGTTGCCGACCTCGATCATTGCCAAGATGCCGTCGCCCGATCCGACCAGTCGTGCCACCGGAATTGCGCTGCGCAACTACGAGCGGGAAGTGAAGTTCTACGACCAGATTGCGCCAACGGTGGACATCCGGGTCGCACGCTGCTTCCACGGCGAGTGGCACGAGAACAATGGTGACTTCGTACTGCTGATGGAGGATCTGTCGCCTGGCGGGCAGGGCAATCAGGTGACAGGTTGTTCGGCGGAGATGTCCAGCCTTGCTGTACGGGAACTCGCCCGGCTGCACGGGCCGCGGTGGGCCGACCCGGCCTTGGACGGCATCGAGTTCCTGCAGCGGCGCGAGCCCGGCGACGCGGAGCGGCTACAGATGATCTGGACCATGTTCGCCCCGGGCTTCTTCGCCACTTACTCGAAGTACCTCGACGGCGAGGGCATTGATCTGATCGAGCGCTTTGGCGTACGGATCCCAGCGTGGATCGAGGGACACACGCTGCCCAACACCGTCACCCACGGCGACTACCGGCTGGACAACCTGATGTTCGCGTCGGACGCCGGCGGTTACCCGATTGCGGCGGTCGATTGGCAGACACCAGGGCATGGAAGCGCCAGTGGCGATGTCAGCTACTTCCTCGGTGCCGGGCCGCTGCCGGACGTGCGTCGGGAGATCGAGCGCGGCCTGGTGGACCAGTACTGCGGCGCCCTGGCTGGTTACGGAGTAGACGTCGACGGCGCCGAGTTCTGGCAGCAGTACTGCCGAGACTCGTACGCGGGCATCATCATGTCGGTCGTCGCCTCGCAGATCGTTGGTGGCAACGAACGTAGTGAAGCGATGTTCGCTGCGATGGCCACACGTCACGTACGCCACGCGCTCGACGTGGGTGCCGAAGCGCTCATCTGAGCGGCTGCACGACACCGGCCGCACTAGCCTCGCCGTCATGGAGTTGCCCGACTTTCACATCCCGCACGCGGAGAAGATCGAGTGGATGGTCGAGACCCACGGCTGGGCGATGGAGCCGGTCGCTGCTCGAACCGACACCGCTCCACCGCTGGCCGGGTACGTCTACACAATTGGCTATCCGGAGGCGTTCGGCTTCCCCGAGGTCGTGGTCTTCGGCCTCACGCCGGCGACCGCCCGTGGCTTGTTCGACATGATTGCCGACATGTTGCGCGGCGGCACCGAGATTCCGTTGGGCGTCGAGTTACTCGGGTTCTTCGACGGTGAACTGCGTTGCGTGTTCGCGCCGATCGACGACGACGTCGTTCGTGAATTGCTGGGCACCGCAGTGGCCTGGCGGCGCGGAAGGCAGTTCGCCGCAGTCCAACTGCTGTGGCCGGATCGCAACGGTTTCCTTCCCACGGAGGTGGGCTTCGATCAGCGGGTAGTACTGGCGCAGCCGGTCGTCGCTATCGCGTGAGTCGTGCCACGTGGCGGAGCTCGTTGAGTTCGGCTGCGAGGGCGTCAAGTGCAGCCGGTTCACCTTGGAGCAGGGCCTCGCGGCGCTGGCCGCCGACGTCGGCGAGATCGACCAGCGCGGCCCACTCGAGCGACGGCGCGTCGAGTGTGATGCGCAGCGCGGTGGTCAACGCTTCGATCGGTGCCGCGTCGTAGTCGGCAAGCAGCGCTTCCGCCTGCGTCTTGCCAAGTCGCGTCACTGGCCTACGCGGGCAGCTCTTGGATCGCCCACGGCGCACCGTGTTCGTCGAGCAGGGCGAGGAACGGGTCGGCGGTGAACGCCTCCGGGCCCTTCACGCCTTCGCCCTTCCACTCGCCGGTGGCCAGCATCTCCAGTGCCACCACCGGGTGCACCGCTGTTTGCCAGACGACAGCCTGATGGCCGTATTCGCGCATCGTCCAGTCGTTGTCGACGACTTGGTAGAGGTACGAACTGCGCGGCTTACCGTCGATGCCGAGGCCGGTGACCACCGAGCCGGCGCAGGTGCGCCCGCGCATTCGGTCACCCAACTCTGCCGGGTTGGGCAGAGTGGCGGAGACCACGTCGCGCGGCGACACTTCGACGCCACGGACCGAGACCGGCCGAGTGCTGTCCAGGCCCAGCTTGTGCAACGTGCGCAGAACGTCGATGAATTCGTCGCCCAGGCCGTACTTGAACGTGACGCGGCCGACATCCAGCCAGCGCGGCATGAGGATGACTTCCTCGTGCTCGACGTTGACACAGCCAAGGGGGCCGATCCCGTCTGGGAACACGAACGTCTCGGGCTCGCTGAACGGGGCGGTGGTGAACCAGCCGCGGTCGCGCTCGTAGATGATCGGGGGATTGAGGCATTCCTCGATGGTGGTCCAGATGCTGAACGTCGGCGCGAAGTCGAAGCCTTCGATCACCAGGTCGGCACCATCTCGAACACCAATCTCGTCGATGCGACTGAACAGGTGATCCGAGGCGTAGCGGGCCACGACGTCGCTGAACCCGGGCTCTACGCCCATGGCCACGAGCGCGAGCAGGCCGCGCTCCTCCCACTGGTCGGCCACCGCGAACTGTGCGTCGCCCAGCTTCACGCCACACGTGTTGTAGGGGTCGGTGGGATGTGGTGTGGACATGTGCATTGCCATGTCGAGGTAGTGACAGCCAGCAGCGAAGGCGGCATCGAAAATGGGTGGGTTGAAGCGAGGGTCGCAGGCGTTGACAATCACATCTGCTCGTGTCGACGTCGCCAACTCGACCAGATCCAAACGGTCTGAGGCGTCGACGCGGGTACCCACGACGTGCGGCAGGCCGCAGCGGGCAGCCGCCCGCTGCGCTCGCGCAAGGTCGACATCGGCGACCACGATGTGCTCGAACACCCCCCGCCGCGCTGCTATCGAAACAATTGAGGAACCAACGCCACCAGCACCCACGACGAGTAAGCGCATGACAGCGAACATAGCGCGATCAATGTGCCCGCCTGCGTCAGTAGGAGAAGGCCCGGCGCTCGGCGCCAATGGTGGTCAGCGACGCGATACGCGCGGCCAGATAGGGGCTGAAGTGACCCCGATAGCGGATCTGTAGCTCGGGCAGCATCCAGTCGTGGCCGGTGACTTTGCCGCGGCAGCTCACCGAACCGCAGGCGCACTCGAACTCGTCGTAGTCGCAGCCGTCGCTGGTGGCGTAGTCGTAGCTGAGAGTGTCTCCTACTTCGATGTCGCGCAACGCAACCACGATGGTGTTGCCGCGCATGGCGCAGTTGGGGTCGCACGAGTGGTTGATGAAGTCGGCCGGTTCTGGCTCCACGGGCCCGGCAAGAAACAACCCCTCCTCGATCTGGATACTGCGCACCTGCTGGCCACTGGGAAGGAGTTCGAACTCATCGCGCGTGACGCAGCGGCCACCGAACGCGGCGATGACCTCGCCGGCGTCGATGGGCTCAACGGCAATCGAGCCACGGCCAGCAGCGCCGACGGCGACGGGACGCGCCTTTGGGGTCAGATAACTCACGCTCATGGTGCAGAGCCTGTCGTGAGCGTCGTGGTTCGTCTACTCGCTGACCGATCAGGCGGGCTGGTCGGTTCATCAGTCAGGCTGGCGGACCAGTCAGCACGTAGCTCGGTGAGCAGACGGCCCGGACGGTACGGTGACGCTCATGAGCGGTACGACCCTTCGCCAACGACTCGAACGACAACGCTTGACGACTTCGGACGAACGGGCCGTGTTGATGCCTGGTGTGTGGGACGCGTTGACCGCCCGTCTGGGCGCGCAGGCGGGTTTCGACACCGTGTTCCTCAGTGGCTACTGCGTCAGTGGCACCCTTCTAGGCCTTCCCGACTTCGGATATCTCACCCAGACCGAGATGGCCGAAGTTGCTCGGCGTGTCTGCGCTGCCAACCCTGGGCTCGATGTCGTCGTCGATGCGGACACCGGGTACGGCAGTCCGCTCAACACCATTCGCACGGCGGAGCTGTGGCAGCAGGCCGGCGCATCGGGCATGTTCCTGGAGGATCAGGTGTGGCCGAAACGCTGCGGCCACATGGCCGGCAAGGTCGTGATCGAACGGGCTGATTGGCTGGTCAAACTACGCGCTGCAGTCGACCATGCGCCCGACATGCACATCACTGCGCGCACCGACGCCCGAGCAGCCATCGGCCTCGACGAGGCCATCGAGCGGGCGAAGATGGCGCGCGACACCGGTGTCGATGCGCTCTTCGTGGAAGCGCCGGAGTCCGTTGCCGAACTGGTGCAGATTGCCGCTGCGCTGCCCGACGTCACGCTGGTCGCCAACATGGTGGAAACGGGGCGGACCCCGCTCCTGACGCCCGGCGAGCTTTCGGATCTGGGCTTCACGCTCATCGTGTCGCCCCTATCGGCGTTGTTCTCGATGGTCAAGGCCGTGCAGGACTCGTTGGGGCTGCTGCGCTCGGAGGGCTCGCTACGCGGACACCTCGACAGGCTGGTCGCATTCGATGAGTTCACCTCGCTGGTCGATCTCGATCAGCACCTCGCCACTGAGGCTCAGTATCGCGAGTGAACGGTCGAGGCGCCCGACATCCCTGCGCGCAATTGCCGTGGCGGGTGGCGTGTTGGTTGCTAGCGTGCGCAGGGACATGCATCACGAGTGACCTTGCCGTTCGCGGTTGGGTCCGGCAACCGGGGAGGAAGCCCCACGGTGCCTTCTCGCCTCGGCGGGGATGTGGTCCGGCACTCGCCGGGCAACGAAGCTTTCAGCTCGTGGCTCGTGTCGCAACCGATTGAAATGCGCTCTAGCGCACCTGCGACGAGGAGGGACAACTGATGGCTTTGCAACCACACCCATCACGCCGACACCCCGCGACGGGCGCGTGGATGCCAGGTCAGCCCTTCGGAGGCCGGAAGATCTTCTCGTTTGCACCGGACCGCCCTTTCGCACTCGACGGCGGTACCACGCTGCACGGCGTGCAATTGGCGTATGAGACGTGGGGTCACCTCGATGCCGACGGCGGCAATGCAATCCTCCTCTGTCACGCATGGACGGGCGACAGTCACGCCACCGGAATGGCCGATGTTGGCCATCCGGCATCGGGCTGGTGGGAAGGAGTGATCGGCCCCGGCCTGGCGGTCGACACCAACAGATGGTTCGTCGTGTGCAGCAACGTCTTGGGCGGTTGCCAGGGTTCCACGGGGCCAGCCTCACTTCACCCTGCGGACGGTTTGCCGTATGGCAGCCGGTTTCCCGTGATCACCATCCGCGACATGGTCCGCGCGCAGGCGCGTTTGTCAGATCACCTTGGCGTTGCTCGCTGGCACTCCGTCGTCGGCGGTTCGATGGGTGGCATGCAGGTGTTGGAGTGGGCGATCACGTTCCCGCACCGTGTCGGCTCGATCGTGCCGATTGCCACCTGTGCCCAGGCCACTGCGCAGCAGATTGCCTGGGGAGCGATCGGCCGTCGCGCGATTCGCCTCGATCCGAAGTGGCGCGGTGGCGACTACTACGACGCATCCGATGGCGATGGACCCGCGGAGGGCCTGGCGATTGCTCGGATGGTCGCTCAGGTGACCTTCCGCAGTGACAACGTGTTCACCGATCGGTTCGGCCGCGAGTTGGCCGACAACGCCACAGTCAGCGAGGGCATTGACCTGTGGCAGCGTTTCGAAGTCGAGCGCTACCTCGAGTATCACGGCGGCAAGCTGGTCGACCGCTTCGACACCAACAGCTACCTCATCATCGGCAAGGCAATGGATCTGCACGATGTCGCCCGTGGCCGCTCCGGCCTGCACGCAGCGATGGCTCGGATCAAGGCGCGGGCGCTGGTGATGGGGATCTCCAGCGACATGCTGTACCCCGCCTATCAGCAGCTGCAGATCCATACCTTGCTGACTGCTGGCGGCACCGATGCCGAATACCTGGAGATCGATTCACCGCATGGTCACGACGCGTTCCTGATCAATCTTGGCCAGGTTGGTCCGCCGTTGCAGCGCTTCCTGGAGCAGGTTGCGAAGCCGTGATCCCGTCCTTGGCCAGTAGGTCATCGAGGATCGCGATGCAGCGGCTCTTGGACGGAATGCGAACGGCAAGGTGAGACTCGATGTGACCACCGGGCTCCCGGTGCCGAAGGACGTAGACCTGGATCTTGCGGGATACTCCCGGCGCCTTGGCAACTAGCGTCCACATGCTCGTTCGCCGACGCATCATTCGCTTCTGAGTGACGTAGAGAGACCCGTCGGGGGCGACCAGCACACGAGTTTCACGCGGATGGCCGACCTCGTGGGCGCCATCCATCTCCTGCGCGGTGCACAAGAAGCGACTGCCATCGCGCGAAACCCAGTGCGGTTCCATCCTGTAAGCAATCCACCACAAACCGATCATGACAACGATGATGAGAGTGATCCATACGAAGTCCACGACGGACAGCATGGCGCATGCGTGGGGATTGTGGCGATCGCGTGCGACACTGTGTGCCGTGATCGTGGACGTAGCGGGGGTTTTGTGAACGGGGCAACGGTTGGTTTCGTGCTGTTGGCCGCGACGTTCGACGACCCGGAGAACGCCCGTATCATTCTGCTCTCGGCCGCTGGGCTGGTACTCCTCGGCGCGTTGATTGCAGCCGGCACGGTGTGGTGGTGGCGCAGTAGCGAGGTCGAGCACCCTGCGCTCGGCCCGCTGGAAGTCATGGGCAGCCGCGCATGGTGGAGGGGCGATTATGCCTTGCGTCGGCGCCGCCTGGAAGCGGCCAGGCCTCCGGGCGCCGAGCCCGCGGACGCGCCGACCACGTCGTCGCTGGAACCAGTGGATCTGGAGGCGGCCTCACTCGCCTTGCCACGAGAGTTCGACGATCTCCTGGAGTTCCCGCCCGCTACCTCCGGCAACACTGATGTGGGCGCAGACCTTGACGTCGACGTTGGTGTCGAGGGTGACGTCGAGGAGCCCGAGGACGTGGCCCAGGGCGACGAGGTGCGCGACGAGACAGCTGTCCCCGCAATGCAGCGCCCGATCGACCCCCTGCTTCGAGTGCAACGAGAGGAATAGCGCGGGTCTGCTCGGCTCGGCAGTACGGTTGGCTCATGGCACAAGGTCTTGATGTAGCAGCAATGTTGTCCCGATTCCGCGATCGCGCCGCCTCGGTGAAGCGTCGCCCGCTGCCGCCCGTGGCAGGCGAAGAGCGAGCCCGGTTCATCGAAAACTCGAAGGTCGACTTTCAGGACTACGCAATCATCGGCGACGCCGTTGGAACCATCGAGGACGGCTTTCTGGTGCTGCGCGTCGATCTTCGTCCGCCAGATCAACGCAGCTGATCCACACGCTGACCTGCGCAGCAGTGGTAAAGGCTGAAGAACGCGTTGTCAGCCGCGGTCTGCACTCGCTAGATTGCCACCCGCACAACGCGGATGTGGCTCAGCTGGTAGAGCATCACCTTGCCAAGGTGAGGGTCGCGAGTTCGAATCTCGTCATCCGCTCAGTGAAAGACCAGGTCAGCGGCCCTACAAGGGCCGCTGGCCTGCATTTTCGGCTTGCGGTATACCATCGCGCTGTGCCATCGGGTTGGAGAGCCAGCGATGCTGGCCGTGGTCACCGCGACCGGGTACGCCTACACCCGACCTGACGGTGTCGTCGTCATCCCCGCTGCGACCCTCGGCCCCTGACGACCAACCGGGTGTCGAGCGGGATTGGGCAGAGTCAGCGCGGTCGCCTGTCCACACAAACCGAACGCATTCTTCCCGTTCCATGCTTCCGGGTGGGCTCGAAATCTCACCTGCGCGTACTCATCAAAACGGTCCAGCTGAACCGCCCAAACGACTGCGAAAGCGCAGAGGGTCGTCGCCGGTGGATTTGTGTCACTAGATTTTGTGAATGACGTGATCCAAGCTGGTTTCAAGGTCGTTTGACGCACCGGAGCCCGCATGTGACGATCGCGTTCCGCGATGCTGTTGACGCTGATGTCGCCCGCGTGCTGGCAGTGTCGCACAGCACGGTCAGCAACCCGGCGTTTCGACAGGAGGACGCATGGCGATTTGTTCGTCGACTTGAACACCGAAGACGAGACTGGCCTTCCCTGGACGTACCTCGATCAGGCGCACGACCAGTCGGTGGTCGTCCCCGGGCGAGTGATCTCTGCGCTGCTTGCGCTGGCCGAGGGAAGGCGTTCTCAACGGATCAGCAACCGGCGTCGACAGCGTCCTGTCCGTCTTCACCGACAACTTCCGCGGTGGGCGACTCCTACCCGAACTGGACTCCACCTGGACTCACCCCGACGACATCCCGATCTTTTGACGGGACTCGACGGACGAAGGCCTCGAAATCTCAGAATTCTTCCGAATGCTCAGCGAGCAGAGCGGCGGGTGAAGGCGGCTCAGTTCAAGCAGTTCTGCGTCGCCCCGGTGATTGTTCTGCATGCTTGTGTCAGGTGCTCTGTTGGATCGGCGTCAGATCGATGGCGACGATCGAAGTGTGATCTGTGCCGGTCTGAACGCACAGCAGTTCGGAGCCTCGCATGCCGAGGGCGACGGGAATGTCGCCGTCGAGGATCGCCGCTCCGGCATCGTTTCGGTCATCGAGGATGAACGCGGCGCGTCGGTTCCCGCTGTCGCCCACGAACGGGACATAGACCGACGAGCCGGCGGGACCAGGTACGAACAGGTAGGCACAGGAATTGTCGGTGCAATCGATGCCGAGTGGGACGTCGAGGCGTGCGATCCATTGTCGCTCGATGCCGCCACCGCTGCGTCGTACGATGCCCGTGCCTTGCGTGCCGGCGAGCAGGGGGTCGCCTTCGACATGGTTGAAGGGGACGGGTGGATCGAACGTCACTGCCGGGCCGGTACCGGATGGGCAGCCGGCGCGGATGGGTGAAACGGTGATGCCGCATTCGACTGTGGTCGGTGCGTCGACTGTGGTCACCAGTGTCCAGGGGCCATTGGGTTCCACATGGTATTGCGATGCCCGGTACGGCCCCGTCGTGGGGCGCTCAACTGTGAAGAGATCGCCGTGTGGCCCAAATGCGAAGCTGGAGTCGACTGGTCAACCGGATCCCGGTGTCGATGGGTTGGTTGCCATCCGCCAGGGCAAACAGGCTGCGCCGATCCGACTCCGCCATCGACACGACGATCGAACCGGTGGGGGACATCGCGACGTGGTACGGGTCGAACCCTGTGAGATCGAACACGTCACGACCTGCTCGCAACGTGAGGGCGCCTTCCCGAAGCGACAGCGTTGTCACTCCGACCTCTGAGCCGATTTCGGTCGTTGAAGGGGAGGCATTCGTAATCGTGCTCGCGACGCTGATCGTGGTGGCCGGACGCAAGGTCGATTCGGTCGCGTTCGACGAGGATGTGCGACTGCCATCACTGTCACAGCCCGTCAAGCCAGCCACGAGTGTCATGACCACCAACAGCCTGACAAACCGCCACGAGTGTCGCACCCAATCAACGTAACCGTCCGTTGCAAGGCGATCAACGTGTAGGCCGTGCCGGTTCGCAAACGCTCGCAGCACGGCAAGTGAGTCGGCAGTTCGCCCCCCGGCATTTTGCCCGACGCAGAAGCCCTTTGTCCAGCGACGTACCGCCAGGTGTGCGTGGTAGCACGCTTGCTTTCTGCTGTTGAAGGATGAGGGCGATAGTTGAGTTACGCGGAGGTGCGGCAATGCCCGACAAGGAGACAGCGGTGATTTGCCGGCTCTGCGGGCTTGGGATTCGGGACGCTGACGCTGACGCGGTAGCGAAGATCGCGGGTGAGTTCTTGCACGTGTCGTGTGCCGAGGTGGCCCACGTGGATCGGCCCGAGTGGAAGCACACTGAAATCGGAACGCTGAACCAACTCTCATGCGCTGCCATCAGTGGCGCGAGTCTGTGATCGACGCTCTCTGACAGAAACGGCGTGCACCTGCTCATCGGCAGTTATCCGCTACTTCGGAATCTGGCCAAGAGGTTCAGCTGAACCGCTGACCGCTTTCGCTGGCGCTGGCGCTGCAACGGTGGTGCGACGTGGACCGCCGATTTGGTGGGACGGAAGTGGGTTGCTTTGCTGTTGTGTTGATAGCAGAATGAAAGCATGCCGAATGTTCTGGTACGCGATCTCCCTGATGAAGTGCATGCAAGTCTTCAGCGTCGCGCCGAGGCGGCCGGGCAGTCCCTGCAGCAGTATCTCGCCACTGAGCTCACACGTCTGGCATCGATGCCCACGATGAACGACGTGCTGTCGCGGATTTCTCGCCGGCATGGTGGCCGGGTCGGCTTCGACCGAGCTGTCTCCGACCTCGACGAAGAGCGCGGCCCGCGTTGATCGTCATTGACGCGTCGGTACTCGCCAACGTCGTTGGCGACGATGGGCCAGCCGGAAGCGTCGCACGCGCTCGCGTCGCTGCCGCAACGCAATGGTCTGCGCCGGACCTCGTTGACGTCGAGACCGTGTCGGTACTTCGTAGGCGCTGGCGTGTTGGTGACCTCACGGCGCGTCGGTTCCGATCAGCCGTCGTGGACCTTCGTTCTCTACCGATCGTCCGCTTTCCGACAGGCCCGCTGATGATCCGGGCGTACGAACTGCGCTCGAACGTGACCCCTTACGACGCAACATATGTCGCGCTTGCCGAAGGCCTTTCATGCCCGCTCGTCTCGGCCGACGCCCGCTTGGCGCGAGCGCCCGGCATTCGCTGCGACGTCGACCTCCTGGTGTTCTGACCGCCCTACTGGACCGTCCAGAACTGTGAATGTTCCAGTTCGGTGACGCTTCGAGTTGGTTCTCGGCACCGATTCAGTTGAGCGTCGGCCCAGATACTGTCTTGGATCTCGATGAACTGCTTGGCTTTGGTCCGCAGAGGGCTCAGATCGAGTCGTCCTCGCTGTATCACGAGAGCAGCGCGCCAGCGATCGATGACGGAGAACGCAGGTGACGAAGTTCGAGTCTCGTCATCCGCCTCGACAAACGCCATCGCCGTACCCGCGAGTAACTCTCACCGTGTTTTCAGAACTAGAGGCGGCAGGCCGCGCCGCCTTCGAGGGCGGGGTCCGGTGCGAGTCCATCTGGGCACACCGTGGTGAGATCGAAGGTGGCCTTACTGAGGTCATTGCCCGTGAAGGTGGCACCGGTCAGGTCGACGTTGACGAAGGACACGTACGACATCACGGCTCCGGAGAAGTCGACGCCGGCCATGTTCCCGAGTGGGCCACCGCCCTGAAAGGTCGTCGTGGTGATCTGAGTGCCGACGAAGCTCGTGCCCGTCGGAATCGGATGCGTGCTCACGTCGATGGTCATCCCGGTGAGATGGGTCGTTGGCGGCAGCTTGGCGTCGAAGAATCGGCCATCTGTCGTGATTCCATTGAAACCTGCTCGCTCCAGCGAAACGCCGTCGAAGTCGACGTTGATCGTCGCGTTCTCCAGGTCGGCGTTGGTGAAGTCGGCGCCGGTGATGACTGTCTCGCGCATCTCGGCGTAACGAAGGTCGGCATCACCGAGATCTGCGCCGGTGAGGTCAATGTCGCCGATCTGGGCGCCACGGAGATCGATGCCAGTGAGATCGGCGCCGGGCTCAACGGCACCGAATTGCTCGGCGAACGAGCAGTTAGATGCGGCCGCCAATGCACACGTGCGCCAGTCGTCCATTGGGCCTGACACGCTGACGAAGGAGACTGCGACGTCGGCTCGAAGGGTCGGCAAGACGGTCAAGCGAATGGAGCCAGCGGCAGCCACTGTGAAGGTGCCGGACGCCGACACCGACGCGTTGTCGACCGCGAACGGGCGGCCGACCGGTTGTAGTTGCCAGGCGAGGCCGTCCGCACTGCGCCACGACTCGACCTGAAACGCTTCGACGGCGGGCGTCAGCGAGCCATCAGCGCGACGAGCCCGTTGCAGGTTCAAGGCAACGAGCTCACCATCGATCTCGACAAGCGCCGAACCGAGTGAGTCGGTGGATTCGTCGGCCAGGGACGCCTGCTGCCAGGTCGTACCGTCGGCCGTACTCGCAATTCGAGCTCCGTCGGCGGACCAGATCACGAGGCGCCCGCCGAACATACCAATGCCCCTGGGACTCGACTTGAACCGGATCCCGAGTCCAAATTCGCTGGCGGATGGACAGAGCGACTGGTCGATCGGAGGAGGCTCTTTGACATCGAGTGCAGCATCCGACTTGGGGATGTCGTTCCAGGTGACGGCGCCGTCCGGTGAGGTCCACAGTCGCATCTGCGTCCCAGGATCCGTGTTGAACCTCACAGGATGACCGTCGAAGCTGCATGCTTCGTCGAATCCGGCGAGCACGAGAGCGCTACCCACCGTGAACAAGTCTCCGCCGCTGAGAGAGGCTGGCCCGACGATCTCGGCACTGCGGCTCCACGTCAGCCCGTCGGGCGATGTCAGCACAACCACTCGGGTTGACGACGTGTGGCTGGGGTCGGTGACGGTGACCGTAGCGATCGCGCCGCTGCCGTGATCGACGACCGAGTTGATCCGGCCGTCCACATCACCGAGCGCAGAGAGGTCGATTCGACTCCAACTGATGCCGTCGCTGCTCCGGAAGAGGAACGGGATGACCCGTGCATCGGCCTCGATCGCTCCCGACTGCCCTGCATTGAAGTAGGCATACGCGGCGACAAACGTTGCACCTGCCACAGAAAATTCGCCGCTGACAGAGGGTATTGCGAACGGATGCCCAGGCGGCCCTGCGGGCTGCCCGGCGCTCTCGGTGATGAGGTCGTAGCTGGGCAATGGTGGCGGCGCAGGAGCGTCGTCGGCGGCCAGCACCCAGTTGACACCCGCAGGGACATCAGCGACCGGAGTGATCGGTGCGGTTGTCGTTGGCGTCTCGGACCCAGGGTTCGCGGTCGCGTCCGTCGCATCGGTGGGTGCTGTCGTCACCTCGCCTGGGGGCGTAGGGGATGCTGCACCGTCGTCGCCACTGCAGCCGACAGCGACCAGCAGCATCGCCGTCACCAATACCGTCGCCCGCTCGATAGCGCGCATGTGACGCACTGTAGACCACTCGGGTGGGGTCGAGTGGAGAGTCAGACTGCCCCCGGAGGTGTCGCACAATGACCGCTGACGCGATGAGACTGCGCGAAGCCGTTCTTGGGGTTTCTCGATCCGACAACCCCGTAGTCGGACAGCTCGTCCTCGAATCGTTTGGCGTGGTAGTCGATGGCATCATCGGCGCCGAGGTCCTTGACAAAGTCGAGGCTCGGCTCGCTGGCTCGTTGTTGCGACAAGTGCTCCAAGATGCTTGGCGATCTGAATCGCCCCAGAGCCGACGCCTCCAGAGCCAGCTTGGATGAAGACCTTCTCGCCAGCCTGTACATGACCGTGTTCAACGAGTGCCTGCCATGCGTGAGGCCTGCGAGCGGAAGGCCGGCGGCTTGCAGATGGCCGACGTTGGTCGGCTCGATCGCGAGGTCTGCTTGTTCGATCTTGGCGAACTCCGCCATCGTTCCAGCCTGGAATGAATCGGCCCAGCCGAACATCTCGTCGGCCACCTTGAAGTCGGTCACGTCGGAACCGCACTCGGTGACGACTCAAGAGACGTCGTAGCCCACGATCCATGGCAGTTGATTGGGCAGTATTTCCTTCATCGCACCGCGCACGATCAACGAGTCGATCGGGTTGACCGACGAGGCGTGCACCTCGATCATCACGCTGTCGGGCGCCAGGGTCGGTCGATCGATCTCGGTGACGATGATGGGTGACCCGTACTCGGTCACGATTGCAGCTCTCATCGGTACCTCGTCTCGTTGGCGCCCGTTCAGCGCGCACCACCCAGTCAGAGCGGGGAGAACACGTGTTGTCGGTCGTACTCCAACAAAATGGTGCTGGCGAACGAGACAACCACTTGCTCGCCCCCGTTCTGCAAGATCACACATTCGTTCCTGGTCTCGCAGTTGATCGGTTCGAGGTGCAGCGCGACGTGGCCGATGTGCGTGACGCCCCATCCGTTGGTGGGCAGCATCGTTCGGTAGAAGTTGAGAACGTCGTCGTTGCTCTTCGCTGGCGTGGTGAACGTGTAGTAGTCGATGCCGATACCGCCGGCGTAGCGCAGCATCCCTGACAGGGCTGAGCCCGGTGGCAGCAGACTGGCGAGGCCAGCGCCAAGGTCGAGCGCCTGTGACATCGGGGCCATGTCGTCGGGCAGCGTGATCTCGCCGACGAGGCCGATGAACGACATCGACTCCGTCACTTCGTACACCCGGCCAGGGGAACTCTCCTTCGAGTGCGCGTACAGCACGTAGTTGCCGTCCTGTGCGAGGTAGAAATCGCCCTCCACGGTCGGGCTCGGTTTCTCGGGGGTGTAGTAGGAGAAGCTGCTGGTGTTGGTCTCGTCGAACACGAAGTGGTTGGCCGGCACGCCTGCAAAGTCCTCCTGGCCGACCAGTTGCGCCGTCAGAACGCCAGCCAGAATGCTCGACCGCAATTCGATGTTCTTCGTTGGGTCGGGGGCCGCACGGCTGCCGGCTTCGAACAGCCGCCAGCTCCCGAGCTGGTCTTCATCGTAAGAACGGCCATCGACCAGGTAGTTGCGTGTGCCATCGCCGCTGCCACCGTCATAGTCGAAAGTGGTCAGCCGGTACATGGCGATCGGCTCCTTGGTGTAGCCGATGGAAGTGATGTTCTCGACCAACTGACCGTTGTTGGTGTTGTCGACGGTGGTGGTGAGAACGAAGCTCGCCAGATCCAGGTTGTCGCCCAGGTGCTGGGGATCGTAGGTGGGAGGCCCTGGTGGAAGGGTGGTGGTCGGTAGTGTCGCGGCGGTAGGCAACTGCGCGGTCGATGGGGCAGTCGTTGCGTCAGCGGCAGCGTCGGCCGCTGTCGAGCTGGTCGATGGGGTACCGCCAGCTGTGTTTGTGGAGCTGTTTTCGGTGCCGCCGCAGCTGGCGAGTAGTAGGCCGAGCATTGCGGCGCCGAGCATCACGTTGTTTCTCATTGCTGACTCTCCCGGCGATGGTCGATGTGAACTTACACCCAGAACTCGCTTTGATCTATTCCTGAATGGACTTGACCTGAAACTGATCTAAGACTACCTTGAGCGTTGTGACCAGCACCAAGAGTGATCTAGCAATCGACTTCACGACCATGAAGTCCGGCACTGTCGACCGCAGCAGAGTGTCGTTGTGTGACCTGATCGGACCGGCGATCTCGCGCCGGGACCTGTTCCCTGCGCGTCACGTGGTCGTCTCAGGGCTGTCGCCGTGGAAGCTGAGTCGTGACAGTGAATTGCGCTCGGCGCTGCGCTCACTGACGTGGATCGTCGTCAGCTATTCGCAGACCGTCCCGGTGGGCGATGGCAGCCTGGTCGCCACCGAGACACAGATGATTGCCGAAGTGGTGGCCACCGGTCTGGACGGCCACGAATCACGCATGAGCAATTGCGAGTGCGTGCTGCGCACTGAGCTCGATGACCGCTCGCTCGCCGATCGTCAACTGACCGGGCAGGGCTGGCTGCTGCCCATTGGATACACCGTCGTCGTTGACACACCCATCGCTTGAGCTCGTCTGGTCGCCGAATACCCGTCCGGCGACCAGACGAGCTCGCGAGAAACCGGTGCCTAGCGCCGTGCACCCCCCCGACCATGGGTCCACCCTCATGGTCGGGGTACGGTCGCGCACGGCTCGCAGAGTCTTTCGATCGATGGAAGGAACACTCATGGTTGGTGGCGCACTCAGAATGGCCAGCATGGACGATCTCGACCTGCGGATGTCCGAAGGCGTTCGCCCGTTGTACGAGGCGGTCAAGGCCTTCATCCGCGACGAGGTGAACCCGATCACGGAGGAGTTCTACCGACTCGGCGCCGATCGGGCCGATCGCTGGAGCTGGGCGCCGGGCCAGTTGGAACTGCTCGAGACCGTGAAGGACAAGGCCCGCGCGCAAGGGCTGTGGAACTTCTTTCTCCCCAATGCCGAGACCGGTCAGGGCCTCAGCAACCTCGACTATGCATACATCGCTGCTGAGCTCGGCAAGAACCGTTTGGCGAGCGAGTGCTTGAACTGCTCGGCGCCCGACACCGGCAACATGGAAGTGCTCGAGCGCGTCGGCACGCCCGAGCAGAAGGCGCAGTGGCTCGAGCCGCTGTTGCGTGGCGAGATTCGGTCCGCCTATGTCATGACAGAGCCGGGCATCATGTCCAGTGATGCGAAGCAGATCCAGACTTCTGCAGTGCTCGACGGTGAGGAATGGGTCATCAACGGCTCGAAGTTCTATGCATCCGGTGCCGGCGACCCGCGCTGCAAGATCATGATCGTGATGGTGCGCACCAACCCGGATGCGGACACCTACAAGCAGCAGTCGCAGATCCTCGTGCCCATGAACACCCTCGGCGTGGAAATCGTCGAGGGCATGCAAGTGTTCGGCACCGACGACGCGCCACATGGCCACATGCACATCCGGTTCCACGATGTGCGCGTGCCCAAGTCGAACGTGCTGTGGGGCGAGGGGAAAGGCTTCGAAATTTCGCAGGTGCGCCTCGGGCCCGGCCGCATCCACCACTGCATGCGCAGCGTCGGCGTGGCCGAGAAGGCCATCGAAATGATGGTCGATCGCGGTCTTTCTCGTGAGGGTTTCGGTAAGAAGCTGATCAACCTCGGCAAGAACATGGAAGTCATCTCTCGTGCCCGGATCGAGGTGGAGGCTATGCGAATGATGGTGCTGCGCGCCGCGAAGGCAATGGACGTGCTGGGCAACGCCGAGGCCCGAGTCTGGGTCAGCGCAGTCAAGGCGATGGTGCCCGAGAAGTGCTGCGACATCATCGACGAAGCCATCCAGATGCACGGCGCGGCCGGTATCTCGCAGTGGTTTCCGCTGTCGGACATGTACCACAGCCAGCGCACGCTGCGTCTGGCTGATGGGCCCGACGAGGTGCACCACCAGGTGGTCGGTCGGGCGGAGGCCAAGAACCGTCAGGCCGACAAGGCCGTAACCGCCAGCGACGATTTCGTGTCTGGTGGCCGCACGTTCACAGGCCCCTGAGGACTGTGCTTCTAGGCTTGACGCATGCCTGAGATCGAACGCACCGAAGCCGAGTGGCGAGAGCTGCTGACACCGACCCAGTACCAAGTCCTGCGCGAAGCAGGCACCGAACGCGCATTCACCGGGAAGTACGTGGACGAACACTCCGACGGCACCTACCGGTGTGCGGCGTGTCAGGCCGAGTTGTTCGATGCGGCCACCAAGTTCGAGTCAGGCTCCGGTTGGCCCAGCTTCTACGCGGCGAAGTCACAGGACGCTGTCGATCTGATTGTCGATCGCAGTCACGGGATGGTGCGCACCGAGGTGCTCTGCCGAAAGTGCGGCTCTCACCTGGGCCATCTCTTCCCTGACGGGCCTGCACCCACCGGCGACCGGTTCTGCATGAACAGCGTCTCGCTGGATCTTGCCAAGGGCACGCCCGAGGCCGACGATCAGTAACGGCTAGTAGCGGACTTGCGAGAAAATTTCGCGCACCAGCGGCTCGAAGTGGGACAGCGGCTCGGTGTGACCGTCGGGATCGAAAGCGATCTGGTCCCAGTCGTCGGTGAACTGCTCGCACAGTGCGAACCACTCCTCGTCGCGGTACTTCTCGCGGAGATCGGTGGGCATGCCGAAGTGGTTGTAGTAGTGCCGACCCTGGAAGTCCTGGTGGTGCAGGATCGTGCGGTACACCTGGGGGCGCACGTACGGCTTCAGCATCTCTGCGGCGATGGCCCCGTGGTTCGGCACGCTGATGGCCTTGCCGATGTCGTGACACAGCGACGCGACGATCATTTCACCGTCGGCGCCCGCCAACTGGGCGAGCGTGGCAGTCTGCAGGCAGTGGGTCAGCTGGTCGGTGGCGAAGCCGTCCGTCACGTCGCTCAGCGACTCCAGCAGCATCAGCACACGGTCGGCGACTCGAGGCTGGTTGCGGCGGGTCTCCTCGCCGATCACTGCCCACTGATCGGCTGTGGATTCGTCCATGCGGGTGAAGGTGGCGGCCATGGCGACATTCTGCCACGCGACCACCATCTCCGCCCGAGCCGAGGAAGCCGAGGGTTTCAGACGCGCCGTAGGTCACCGAGATCCTCGGGATGCCCCGCTTCGCTGCGGACCTCGCCGAGGGTGAATGCTCTCGACATGGACTTCGACCTGCCTTCTGACGTTGTCGATCTGCTTGCCGAACTCGACGAGTTCATCGAGCGAGTGATCAAGCCGCTGGAGGGGCAGGACGACAACATCCGCTTCTTCGACCATCGCCGCGAAGATGCACGCACCGACTGGGACCGAAATGGTCTGCCGAACGGTGAGTGGGAAGAGTTACTGCACAAGGCCAAGCGCCTGGCCGACGATGCCGGCTTCTACCGCTACCCGCTCGACGTCGAGTTCGGTGGTCGCAACGGCACCAACCTGGGCATGGCGATCATCCGTGAGCACCTCGCACGCAAGGGCCTCGGGCTGCACAACGATCTGCAGAACGAGCACAGCATCGTGGGCAACAACGTCGGGCTGCTGCTGATGATCGCCTACGGCACCGATGAGCAGAAGGCCGATTGGATCACGCCACTGGCCGAGGGCACCCGCGGTTTCGCCTTCGGGATCACAGAACCGAACCATGGCAGTGACGCCACCCACATGGAGACCACTGCGGCGCGCGATGGCGACGAATGGATCATCAACGGCGAGAAGACGTGGAACACCGGCATTCACCATGCGCAGTACGACATGATCATGGCGCGCACCAGCGGCAAGGCCGGCGACGGCGGCGGGATCACCGCCTTCCTGGTACCGACCAAGAGCGACGGCTTCGAAGTCTTGGAGTTCCTGTGGACGTTCAACATGCCGACCGACCATGCGCACATCCGCCTCACCGACGTCAGGGTGCCACACTCCTCGATCTTCGGTGGTGAGGGCAAGGGCTTGCAGGTGGTTCAGCACTTCTTCAACGAGAACCGCATCCGCCAGGCGGCGTCCTCGCTGGGTGCCGCCCAGTTCTGCATCGATCAATCCGTCGCGTACGCAAAGGAACGGCGTCCGTTCGGCAAGGCGCTGGCCACCAACCAGGCCATTCAGTTCCCTCTGGTCGAACTGCAGACGCAGTGCGAGATGTTGCGTGCGCTCATTCACAAAACTGCGTGGCACATGGACCGCGACGGAGCCTTCAGCCAGAGCGACAAGGTCAGCATGTGCAACTACTGGGCCAATCGACTGTGCTGCGAGGCCGCCGACAGGGCCATGCAGGTGCATGGCGGTCTGGGTTACTCGCGCCACAAGCCCTTCGAGCACATCTACCGACATCACCGTCGCTACCGAATCACCGAAGGCGCCGAGGAAATTCAGATCCGTCGCGTTGCGGGCTACATGTTCGGGTTCATGAACCAGAAGGCGCCCAAGGGCGTCACGGAAGACTGAGGCGCGTCGTGACCACCATCGATGCCGCGTCGTCGCCCAGCCCGTTCGTCAACGGCGTCTCGCCGATCACCGAGACCGACGCAGAGATCGCCGCTGCGTTACTGGCTGCCGAGTTGGCGCCGCTGCTGCCAGCGCTCGCATATCTCACGGGGGACATGACGCTGCTGCGCGATGCCCTCCGCCCGGACCAACTGCTGCTGAGCCTTCCGTTCAGTGGCTACACCGACGAGCAGCAGGCCGAAATTCGAGCGCTCGCGCTCGATGCGTTGGTTCGCTATCGCGACGGTGGTTGCGTGCCGGCGCCCGCACCCTCTGATGAATCGCTCCTGAGGATGCTGGAGTACACGGTCGGCGGCGAGGGCATGTCCGATTACCTGCCGCTGCTGGAGGAGGAGTTGGCGTACAGGGGCGAGGACCGCCGGGCGCCGTCGTGGCAGGCAGGCGACGTGGCGCCGGGCGTTGACATCAGTGTCGTGGTCATCGGTGCCGGCATGTCGGGAATCCTGGCGGCGCACCGGCTGCAGCAGGCAGGCGTGCGGTTCACGATTCTCGACAAGAACGAAGATGTCGGTGGCACCTGGTTCGAGGCGACTTACCCCGGCTGTCGAGTGGACAACCCAAACCACAACTACAGCTACTCGTCGGCGCAGCGCCATGACTGGCCATTCCACTACAGCCCCCAGGGTGTCCTGCGCGAGTACTTCCGTCAGTGCGCCGATCACTTCGACGTGCGCCGTCATGTGCAGTTCGGCTGCACGGTGCAGCAGTCGGTCTGGAGTGACCCGGACCAGGCGTGGACCGTGAGCTACACCGACGCGGACGGCACTGAGCAGAGCGTGACCGCCAACATCGTGATCAGTGCCGTCGGCCAGCTCAACCGCCCCAAGTTCCCCACAGAGATCGAGGGCTTCGGGTCGTTCGCCGGCGAGACCATGCATTCGGCGCAGTGGCGGCCGGAGCAGTCCCTGGCCGGCAAGCGCGTGGTGTGTATCGGCACCGGGGCCAGCGCTCTGCAGTTCTTGCCGCACGTCGCTGAGGTCGCAGGCTCACTCGTCATCACGCAGCGCACGGCACCGTGGCTGGCGCCCACGCCTGATTATCACGAGACCGTTCCGGAGGGTCTGCGCTGGCTGTATGGCCACGTGCCCAGTTACAGCGAGTTCAACCGCTTCTCCATCTTCTGGCGGATGGGCGACGGCGCACTGGAAGCCGTTCGGGTCGACCCGACCTGGGAGAGCGACGGCAGTTCGGTCAGCATGATCAGCGAGTTCAGTCGGCAAATGTTGGTGGAGTACTTCACGGCAGAGTTCGACGGCCGGCCCGACCTGCTGGAGAAGGTCGTCCCCAACTACCCGGTCGGCGCCAAGCGCATGGTTCGCGACAACGGTGTGTGGGCGCGCACACTGAAGCGTCCGAACGTTCAGCTGGTGACCGACCGCATCACTCGCATCACGACAGCGGGTATCGAGATGGAGGATGGCACCGTTCACGAGGCCGACGTGATCCTCTACGGCACCGGTTACGAAGCATCCAAGTTCCTGACACCGATGGCGGTGAAGGGCCGCGACGGAGTTGATCTGCACGAGCAGTGGAACGGCGACGCCCGTGCGTACCTCGGCGTTGCGATTCCCGGCTTCCCCAACTTCTTCTGCCTGTACGGCCCGAACACCAACATCGTGATCAACGGCAGCATCATCTACTTCAGTGAGTGCGGGGTGCGTTACGTGCTCAATCTCGTCGAGCTGTTGTTGAGGCACAAGGCCAGCTCGCTCGAAGTTCTGGCCGATGTGCACGATGCCTTCAACGAGCGTGTCGATGCGGAGAACGCAGCGATGGCTTGGGGTTGGAGTTCGGTGAACAGTTGGTACAAGAACGACTTCGGGCGAGTGTCGCAGAACTGGCCATTCACCTTGCTGGAGTATTGGCAGCGCACGAAGGAAGCGGACCCCTCCGACTTTCAACTATCGTTTCCTGAACGGTGAATCAGTCGACGCATCGAGGGAATTCCGGGGGAGGGCCGCCAATGGGGGAACAACGAGGGGTTGGCGGTGGGGGCATTGCACTGGAGTCGTTGTCCAAGTGGTACGGCGAGCAGCAGGTGCTCGACTCCATCGATCTCGTCATCGAACCCGGCGAGTTCTTCTCCCTGCTCGGGCCGTCGGGTTGCGGCAAGACCACCACCCTCCGGCTGATCGGCGGCTTCGAGGAGATCGAACACGGCTCCGTGCGTATCGATGGCGTGGACATGCGTGGCGTGCCGGCGGAAAGGCGACCTGTCAACACGGTGTTCCAGAGTTATGCGCTGTTCCCGCACAAGTCTGTGGCTGACAATGTCGCGTTCGGGTTGCGGTTTCTCGAATGTGGAAAGGCGGAGGCGAAGCGTCGGGTTGCAGAGGCCTTGGAGCTCGTTCGGCTGAATGGCTACGAAGCGCGCAAGCCGCACCAACTCTCCGGCGGGCAACAACAGCGCGTGGCGTTGGCCAGGTCACTGGTCTTACGCCCGAAGGTGTTGCTGTTGGACGAGCCGCTGGGTGCTCTGGATGCCAAGCTGCGCAGGGTGCTGCAGGTGGAGCTGCGCTCGCTGCACCGGGAGGTGGGCATCACCTTCGTGTACGTCACTCATGACCAGGAGGAGGCGCTGACCATGAGCGACCGGCTGGCCGTGATGAACACCGGCAAGATCGAGCAGGTTGGCGTGCCGCGCGACGTCTACGACGAGCCGGCCAGTAAGTACGTCGCCGACTTCCTCGGGCTCGCCAACCTGGTGCCGGCCGAGGCCGATGACGGCGGGGTGACGGTTCTCGGCGCTCACGTCGCCCTCGACACCGGGGGTCTGTCGGGGGCGACCACGGTGCTCGTGCGGCCGGAGCGGTTGCTGCTGGTGGCACCCAGCGAAGGGCAACTGCGCGGTGTCGTGCAGCACGTCGTGTTCGCCGGCGCGGCGACACACGTGCACCTTCGGGTGGGCGACCAGGCGCTGGAGGCAGTCGTGCCCAACAACGGGTCGCCACTGGCGGCGGTCGAAGGCGGTGAGGTCGGGCTGCTCTTGCAACCGGAGGCCCTGCGGGTGCTGTCAGACTGACCCCATGTCATTTGGCACGGTTGCGGTGTTGGGTCTGGGCAAGGTCGGTCTGCTGGCGGCAACCTTCCTTCATGAGGCCGGCTTCGAGGTGATCGGGGTCGATCAACGAGCGCCGCGAGCCGACGTTCCATTCGCGCTGCGGACGTGTGACATCTCCGACGAGACCGCCTTGGCAGCCGAACTGACCCGTGCGGAAGCGGTGCTGTCGTGTCTGCCGTACCACCTCAATCGCTCGGTCGCCACCATCGCCCACTCGTCGGGGATGCACTACTTCGACCTCACAGAGGACGTCGGCACCACCCAGACGATCGTCGAACTCAGCGCGACGTCCAGAGGCCTGATGGCGCCACAGTGTGGTCTCGCGCCCGGCTTCGTGGCCATCGTCGCCGCAGCACAGATCGAAACGTTCGACGTCTGTCGCTCGGTGCGCATGCGCGTCGGGGCGCTGCCGCAGCACCCCACCGGTCTGCTCGGCTATGCCTTCAACTGGTCGCCGGAGGGCGTGGTCAACGAGTACCTCAATGACTGTGAAGTGCTGGAGGAGGGCGTCCGCAAGTGGGTGTCGGCGATGGAGTGGCGCGAGACGCTCTACATCCACGGCACGCAGCTGGAGGCGTTCACCACGTCGGGTGGCCTGGGCACGATGTGTGACACCTATGAGGGTCGAGTCGCCAACCTCGACTACAAGACCATTCGTTACCCGGGCCACATGGACCTGATGAACTTCTTCTTCCATGAGCTGCTGATGCGCGAACAACGCGCGTTGGCAGGGCAGATCCTGACCAACGCCAAGCCGCCCGTCAGCGACGACGTCGTGTTCGTGCACGTGTCGTCCGAGGGCCACGCAAACGGGCAGCTGCGACGCACCGAGTTCGTTCGGTCGTACACGCCCAAGATCGTCGGTGGCACCAGTAACACCGCCATCGCATGGACGACCGCTGGGTCCGTCGCTGCGGTGATCCAAATGGTGCGCGACGGGTCGTTGCCGAGTAGCGGCCTGCTGAAGCAGGAAGACATTCCGTTCGACGCGTTTCTCGCAACGCCTACCGGAGCTCTTTTCTCGACCTAAAGGGTGCCGCGCGCTGCCAGGTAGTGCTGCGTGAACGCGATCACCAGAGCATCCTTGGGTGTGAGCACGCCGTGAGTGAACGCCTGCGACGACACGCCCTGATGGACCCGTTCGCAGACCAGGTTGTCCTGATTTGCGACCAACTCGTTGAACTCGATGATCGGCGCGGGATCGAACGCGGGGTCGGCAATGACGTCGGGAGCGAACATGAACTCCATCACGAGGGTGGTGTGGTTCGGCCCCTTGGGAAACAGACTGGTGACCACTGCGCAGGTGCCCGAGACATCGACGAACATGTTCGGGAATGATGTGCAGCCGTAGTAGGACGTGCGGTCGATCTCGCTCAGCCCGGGCAGCGGCGGCATCACGCGACCGCCCTCGTAGCCGGTGCTGTAGTCAGCCACCATCGCCACTCCGCCGTCGTCGCGGCTGGTGTCAACGACCCAGCCGGTGCGGTACAGAGGGATGACGGCGACCAGCTCTGGGTGCACACGCGTGCAGTGGAGACATTCCTGGTAGTTCTCGACGATGATCTTCCAGTTGGCGGCCACCTCCGAGACGCTCGTGTGGGCCACCTTCAGGTCGCGCAGGGCGAAACGCTCGAGCGCCAGTAGGTCGCTGCAATGAGTGGTGAGCCACTCGTCGAAGGGTGGCGGATCGTCCGCAAGGCAGACGAACACAAAGCCTTCCCACTCGCTCACGTGATAGGCCCACAGTGAATTGCTGGCCTTGTCGACATCACTGTCGTCGAGATGCGGCGTGGCGATCAGTCGGCCATCGAGTGCGTACGTCCACGCGTGGTACGGGCACATCAACGAGCCCTGAGCTGTGCCCGTGTGCTGGTCGCAGAGGCGGGCACCGCGATGGCGGCAGATGTTGGCCAATGCGTGCAGGGTGCCGTCGAGGTCGCGGGTGATCAGCACGCTCTCGCCGGCGAGATCGACAACGGTTCGGCTGCCGCCCTGCAGCTTGTCGGCGCGGACGGCGAACATCCAGCCACCATGGAAGAGACGTTGGCGTTCCAGCTCGTACACCTCGTCGGAGAGGTAGTCGTGTCGGGTCAGCGTGCGAGTGTCGTGCGGCAATGGGTGCTCCCTCGTTCCCGCTGCAAGCGTAACCCGTCGCCGGTGAAGGCTGAACGACCGATCAGTTCGAGCGAGTAGGGTTCGCGTATGTCGTTCAGCCGTGCGGTGTCCGTCGACGATCTGATCCGCCGCGAGGAAGAGACCTTCCTCGCTCGGATGCCCCGTACGGCCGCGTTGTGGGAGCGCGCACAGCGCTCGATGCCCGGCGGGGTGTCCTCCAGCTGGGCCAGTTCGCGGCCACTGCCGGTCTGGGTCAGCCACGGTGAGGGTGCGTACGTGTGGGATGCCGACGGCAGCCGCTATGCCGACATGCACGGCGGCTACGGCGTCAACGTCGTAGGGCACGCCAATCCTGCGGTGGTGCGGGCGGTGCAGGCCAGAGTCTCGCGCGGCACTCATTTTGCGCAGCCAACTGCGGACTCCATCGACGTGGCCGAGGCGTTGGCGGACCGCTTTGGTCTGCCGATGTGGCGTTTCGGTAACTCTGGCACCGAGGCAACCATGGATGCATTTCACCTGATGCGCGCAATCAGCGGTCGCACGCTCGTGATCAAGATCGAAGGGACGTACCACGGTCATCACGACTCGGCGATGGTCTCCATCTTTCGTTCGCAGGACCAGTTGGGTCCGTTGCACGAGCCGCACCGAGTGCCCGGGCCGGGAGTGACGCAGGAGATGGCGGATCTGCTGCGTATCGTCCCGTTCAATGACCTTCCCGCGCTCGAACGGGTGCTCGACACACACCGCGGCCAGATCGCCGGCATGATCGTCGAGCCGATGATGATGAACGCCGGCATCATCCCGCCGCAGCCCGGCTACCTCGAAGGCGTGCGCGAACTCACCCGCGCACATGGCGTGCTGTTGGCATTCGACGAGGTGAAGACCGGTCTGGTCGTTGGATGGGGTGGCGCAACGAGGCTGTTCGGCGTCACGCCCGACCTCGTCTGCCTCGCCAAGGCACTCGGCGGCGGCCTTCCCTGCGGGGCCATCGGCGGAACGCAGGAAGTCATGTCGGCCATCACCGACGGCGTGTACGACCAGATCGGCACTTTCAACGGGAACCCTCTGACGATGGCTGCTGCGAAAGCGACGCTGTTGGAGGTGCTGACGCCCGAGGTCTACGGCGTCGCGGAGCACCTCGGGCGTCAAATGCTGCACGGCTCGATGGCTGCGTTGGCCGCACGCGGCCAACCGTCGTACGGCAACGTCTTCGGCTTCAAAGGCTCGGTGGTGTTCCACGATCAGCCGGCTACCAGCTATCGCGAGTTCCTGGCCATCTCGACAGCGGTCAGCCATCTGCACTTTCTCGTGCAGTTCAACAACGGCATCTTCCTGCCGCCGTGGGGGAAGAGCGAGTCGTGGACGCTGAGCGTTGCGCACAGCGAGGTCGACGGTGAACTCTACGTGGCAAACGTGGCTCGATTGGCGGAGATGGTCGCAGGGCTCGGAGACCGAGTTTCGGACCTGTTTGCAGCAGGGAGTTTCAACTGATGGCGGCAGTGCAGCACGTCGCGAAGGACGATGGGGTCGAGGCGGTACTGGCAGCGTTGGCGGCTGACGGCGCAGTGATCGTTCGCAACTTTCTCGACCCGGGGATGTTGCAGCAGTTCCGCAATGACATGGTGGCCGCGGCGGCCGAGCACCCGGCGGGCACACAGGCGGACAGCGATGTCGTGCGGAGGTTCTGGGGTGCCAACACCAAGCGGTTCACGCGTCTGGCTCACCGCAGCGCGGCCTTCGTCGAGATTCTGACCGACCCGCTGTACCTGTCGGTGGCCGACGCCCTGTTGCTGCCACATGCCAGTGACTACTGGATGAACACCGGCCAGATGATGATCATCGGCCCCGGCGAGAAGGCTCAGTGGCTGCACCGCGACTCGGACAACTGGCCCACGATGTGTGCGCCCGACCCGGCCGGCTACGAGGTCACCGTCAGCGCGCTGTTCTCGATCTCGGACTTCTCCAGTGAGGTCGGCGCGACACGTGTGGTGCCGGGCAGCCACCTGTGGCCGGACTACAGCCGCCGCGCCGAGCCGCACGAGGTGTGTCAGGCGGTGATGCCGGCGGGCAGCGGACTGCTGTACACGGGCAGAGTGCTTCATGGTGGGGGCGCCAACACCACGCTGGACGAGTGGCGCTACGGGCTGCACCTCTCCTACGTGTTGGGTTGGTTGACGCCCGAAGAGGCCGGGCCGTTGGGTTCGTCGTGGGGCGATGTGGCGCACCTGCCTGATCGTGCGCAGCGGCTGCTCGGCTGGCGGTGCAGCGCGGTCAACGACGAGTACGCCGCCCGACTGTGGACTGTCGACTACGAAGACGTTCCGCTGGGGTTGGGCTACGAACGCTGACGTGCCGTTGCTCGAACTTCAGCGACCTGTCCAGATGGGCGGCCGCTTCTCGGCGAACGACGCATTGCCCTCTAACGCGTCCTGCGAATCGATCGCTGCGCGGTAGCTGTCGAACGACTTGATGGCGGTCATCGCCTCAATGGCATCCATTGCTGTGGTCCGGCGTTCGATGTCGAGGATGGCGGCGACGCTGAGCGGCGCATTGGCGACGACCCCCGTCGCGAGTGCCCGCGCTGCATTCAGCAGTTCGTCGGCGGGGACCACGCGGTTGACGAGGCCGAACTGCGCGCCCTCGGTAGCTGTGAGCCGGCGGCCGGCCAGCAGCACCTCGCGAGCAATGTGGGTAGGCAACAGCCGAGGGAGCCGCACGCTGCCTGCATCCGGGAGAATCCCGAGGGCAGCCTCCGGCAGGAAGAACGTGGCGTGGTCGGCGGCCACGATCAGGTCGGCGGCCATTGCGATCTCGAAGCCGCCGCCCACGGCCATGCCGTTGACCGCCGCGATCACTGGGACGGTGCGGTTCGGAAGGTCGGGAAAACCGCCGAAGCCACCCGCGCCGTAGTCGGAGTCGAACGCCTCGCCGTCGGCGGCGGCACCGAGGTCCCAGCCTGCGCTGAAGAAGCGCTCGCCGGCGCCGGTGACGATCACGACCCGCACGGCAGGGTCGCGCTCGAACCCCAGGAACGCCTCGCCCATCGCGTAGCTCGCGGCAGCGTCGATGGCGTTGGCCTTCGGCCGGTCGATCGTCAGCACGGCGATGCCGTCGGCGATCTCGACGTGGAACCCGAGTTCTGCGGTCACCTGCCGGCCTCCGTTGCAGGTTGGTCGACGAGCAGCAACGCATCGACGGCGGTAGCGCCGTTACGGCCTACCAGAACCGGGTTGAGTTCGACCTCGACGATGTCGCTGCCGTGCGCGATAGCGGCGTCGGTCAGACGCACGACGAGATCTGCCAGTGCATCGACATCGGCGGCCGGTCGACCGCGAAAGCCCATCAGCAGGGGAGCACAACGGAGGCGAGCGAGTGCAGTTTTCACGTCTGCGGTCGTGACCGGTGCGAGCAGATGCGTGAGGTCCGACCACAGCTCGGTGGTGACCCCGCCGAAGCCCAGTGAGACCAGCCAGCCGATCGGTGGGTCGCGCCGAACGGTGACGAGGATCTCGGCGACCGCGTCGGTGACCGTTGCCTCGACCAGGTAGCCGGCTTCGGTGCGCGGCAACTCGACGAGAGCGACAGCCAGCGCTTCCTTGTCACGGATGCCAACTCGTACTGCGCCGGACTCGCTCTTGTGCGCGAGTCCCAACACCTTGAGCGTGATCGGATACCCGATCGATTCGGCGACGGTGGTGACGTCGTCGTGTGTGGCGGCCCGCCCGTCCGGCACCGAAATGCCCAGGCTGCGCAGTCGCTGTTTGGCGGCCGCCTCGTCGACCAGCGTCGTTCCCGTGGCCGCAACGACAGGTGCGTGTCGTGCCGCACTCGTGTGAGCTCCAACGGTCGCTGCAGCATCGAGTGCGACCAACGCCTCCGACAAGCCGAGGAGGGGAGTGAGGCCGCGGCTGGCAATGTGCGTGCGGAACGGTTCGTTGATGCACTCGGCGAGTGACGCCACGACGACAGCGCGGCCGCCAGTGGCGTCGGCCGCATCGGCGAGAGCATCGGCAGCGAGGTACCACGCGGCCGGGTCGTTGTCGGCCGCAGGTGGTGCGTCGAGCAGCAACATCGTCGCGTCCTGCGGGCCGTCCATCACGGCACTGAAGGTGCGCGCCATTGCGGCCCTGTCGCCCCACATGAACGTGTGATAGTCGAAGGGGTTGCTGACCGACACGAGCTCGGTGAGCGTCTGTTCGATGCGGGCCGTGTGCTCCGCAGCGAAGGGCTCGAAGGTCAGTTGGGTGTCGCCGCTGCGGTCAGCGACCAGTGATGCCTCGCCGCCCGAGCAGCTCATCGAGACGATCTTGCGACCGGGCAGAGAGCCGCCGTTGTCCAGCAACTTCAGCGTCTCCAGTAGCTCCGCCGGCGTGCGCACGGTGGCAACGCCGTAGCGGGCGAACAGCGCGTCGTACGCCGCTGCTCTGCCTGACATGCTGCCGGTGTGGCTGCTGGCGATGAGCGCGCCGACTGCGCTGCGTCCGGTCTGCAACGCGACCAGCGGCACACCCTCTTCAGCGGCACGCTCGGCGACTTCGGCGAATTGCTGGGCGTCGCGCACGGCCTCCAGGAAGAAGCCGATGGCGGTGATGCGGTCGTCGTCCAACAGCGCGGCGACGGCGTCGTCGCTGCCCAGGCTGGCCTGGTTACCGACGGTGATCATGCTGCCCAGGCGTAGGCCACGCTGTTGAAAGGTCAGGTTGACGGCAACGTTGCCGCTCTGCG